>Ga0247770_1000666_pt1 | contig 32059 bp, 13 predicted proteins | sample UWRJL136409B6_FD_179943 | JGI IMG/M metagenome (GOLD analysis project Ga0247770, IMG submission 179943) | Plant litter microbial communities from Arlington Agricultural Research Station in Wisconsin, United States - UWRJ-L136-409B-6 | ecosystem: Environmental > Terrestrial > Plant litter >... | reverse complement strand
AACCCTAACCCCGAGGAAGAATCCACCAGCAACTCAATGCGCCTTCTTAAGAACTGGATATTAATACATACTCTCTATGCACTCAGCTTCGGCAATTGGTGGCTGTCAGGCGGTCATCTGATTGTATAAGGAGCAAGTTCCCCACACCCAGACGATGCGTCGTGTCTCCCCCTGCCGCGCACCCTTTATAATCCAGACAAACCCACCAAACTGTCACATACGACCATACCCACCGGAGAACTCGGGATCCCGTCCGCTCTCCCATAGATAAGCCAGTGAGGGCCAGACTAGTAGTTGGGTCGGTGACGACCAGCGAATCCCTGGTGTTGTATGTTTTTTTTGCATCATTTCTTTCTATGGATAGATTTTGCTTCCTGCTCCACCAGCTCCACCACAACCCACTCTCCAATGATCACGTCCAAGAGATACCTAAATCGGCAGTCTACTTACTTCCCGCGTACTTCGCCATCGCCAATGCCAACAAATCGGGATACCACTTCTCCGCCGGCTCCAGCCAGCTCGTCAACATGTTGACAAACACCCGGTCACCAACAGTACCGTCAAACAACCCTTCAAAGAACTCACTCGCGTCCGACACCACCCTCTCCCCTTCCACCAACTCAGCCACATGCTTTGGCACCTCCAGCAACAGATCCTCCTGCTTCAACTTGAGATTAACGTGCTGAAAGAAAGGCAACGACAACCTTGGACCAAGCCGCCTCCCATCAGCACTGGTAAACCCCTTGGGATTGAGCAACACCCGATGCGTCGTTGCCGTGCAGACCCCATGCGTCATGATCTCCAACAACCGACCGATGTTTACCACCAGCGTCCCTGGGACCGGAGGGACAGGAGTCCATGCGCCCGATTTGTTTTGTACCTCGAGGCAGTTGTGCTCGCCGGCTTGGAGCAGGTATGTCATGAAGACACTATCTTTGTGGGGTCCGACGCCTTGCTCGTCCGAGGAGGAGGAGGTTGGCGGTGGGGGAGGGTAGCTTGTGATCTTGAGACGGCTGAAAGGGGAGTCGTTGAAGAGGCGGGTGATGGTGGTTGGGGGGAGGGAGAGGGCTTCTTCGATGAGGGTGGTGAAGTCCGCGGCGAGAGATTGGACTGCTGAGCGGTAGGCCTCGATGGCTTTGCGGAAGTGAGGGACTGCGGCTTCGTCCGGCCACTGGGGAAGGGATGGTAAGCTTGGATATGTTATGGGAATGGGATGGGACACTTGGACATGCTTGGCTTGGTCCTTGCAGGTTGAGGTACACGGGCCCATCGGCGCTTGGAGGTGGGAGGTCGGCGCCAATCTACAAGCAAGTCATCAGCTTTGATTTCAAGCGCAAAGAGGAGGTCTGTTGGGATGGAAGGGCAAGTGACATACGGCAATGGACTCGTTGTGGTCAGTCCGGGCAGACGTGCTCTCGGCGCCCATCTGATTGTACCCGAGAAAATGCTTGCTGTGCACCGTCGCTACTTCCAACTTCTTCTCCAGAGTGAGGTCAAAGAAGGCAAAAGACTGCTCCACGGCATCTTTCTGTGCTTGCTCTGGTATCGTGTGGTTCTTTACATAGAAGAAGCCGACACGCACCAGGGCATTTCTGAGCTCTGATAGAAACTGAAGCTTGGTCGAGGGCGAAGAGGCAAGGGAGAGGTCAAGTGTGGGGATTGAGGTGAAATCACCCTCGGTGCCTGCCATCTTTGCTGCGGGAGCAGTTCAATCATCAGGGTAGCACTCTCCTCGCACACTGTGGGCATCGTCCCGAATATGTACGGGGTGCGCAGATTGAGCTTGCACCACGCGGTCCCGACTGCATTCCAATCCCGAAGATTGCTTCAACTGGAAGTGCAGCAACGGGTCCGCCTGCCCGTTCAAACCCGAGGTGCGCATCATTTCCTAAAAATACGAATTTGGCATCGGCTGCCGACAGCGAAGATCTTCAGCCCGCCACACCCGAGAGACACACATCGGCCGCTCCACCCAGTAGCCTGCCTGCATCACCTCTCACCGCAATATGCGACGCGCTGGTGTTTGGGTGGCGCCCAGTAGGATGACATCACGGAGAACCCCGGCACGCCGTTGAACATTGAGGCCGTGCCATCAATCGATACATCACTTGATGAAAATCCGAGCTCCCATTTTCGAATCTTTTTTCAGGTACACCCATGCCAGCTGAGACATGGACGCCGGCATTTAAGACTGTCGGTGAACAAAACACGCTAATAGACAAGTGCCAGGCTCTTCAGTGCCGAATGTCTCAGGGGTCACAACGCACAAAACGTTGACTTTACCACCACCACTTTGTTCCAGAGGCCAAGCATCTTCGCCGTCGACGACCAGCAATATGCCTCCTATTGACAACCCTGAGCGCCTTTTACTTGGAGACTCCCTTCCACCCGGCGATCCGCATGTACGTGCACACGTTTCACGGTCGAGTGGCTTGAGTCCATGAACACCTCAGGCTTGAAAATCTTGAAGTTATGTCGCTGACAAACAGCTCAACTCAGGCAGTCAGCGTGTCCCTTCCAAAATGGGCTGACACGGTTGGATGGGCGACCCAGGAGCCGCGTGTCGTCGATGCTATGAGGACCGGATATCCACGCTTTTTCGTGCCGCGAGTGGTCAAACGGCTTGCAGTGCGCATCATGCAGGTGCAATCCGAGTCTAAATACTCGTCAGGGGTCGAAACAACAAACGATGCCGAGTTGCTATCTTTGATCTTCTCGACTCAGCGATACGCAAAGATGGCTCACCAGATTTTGTCCCATGAACACCCAGGCACCGACTCGGGTTCTAGCATTGCGGCTCTGAAGGTAAAGTGGAATGGGCTTATCACGGAGGTTGGTACCAGCGAAGAGGAGTCCGTGTTGAGCGACTCGAGGAGTGCAACACCTGAAGAACCACTTACGCCACCCTTTTTGGCTGAGCACATGGTCTCCAACATCGAAAAGGGAATGTCCGTGTCCAAAACTCATGGCGCAATCAGCCCGCAGGTTGTAACATGTCACGACGAAGCACACGAGAATCAACCATCAGTCGACGAGTTTCCCAGTGGCACCGAAGACATCTTCATCGTCTCGTTTCCAAAAGACCTTTTCCCCACCGCCAAGGCAATATGGCAACATACAGGGTTTGGGATATCCAGCAGGAGAGCCATGCTTTGGTTGGGCAACGCCCCTTTCCTCTCTGGAAGCAGTGATTCTTCTTTTGATGGCTATAAAAAGATCGATTCCAGCAACGCAAGAACCAAGATTCAGGCAAGGATATCGGCCGGTTTTTCATCCAAGGATCTACAAGTCAATCAAAACGACGTTTTCCTCTACCCCTCGGGGATGACAGCAATCACCGAGGCCGCAGTTGCAGTCCGGTCGATTCGGGATCCCCGCAACCAAAGTCCATGCGCCGTCGCCGTATTCGGCTTCCTCTACGTTGACACCTTCAAAACCCTGACCCGGATCCTCGGCTACGACACGACATTATACAGATACCTCGACAGCGAGATCGACAAACTCGAAGCTGATCTTGAATCTGGCACTCTCACACTCGACGCAGTATTTACTGAGTTTCCCGGAAACCCACTGCTTCAATCTCCCGACCTCTCACGTTTACGTGACCTCTCAATAAGATACAACTTCTTCCTCATTGTCGACGACACCGTGGGCGGCTATGTCAACGTCAACGTCCTATCCTCATGCGATCTAGTCTGCACGAGCTTGACTAAGCTCTTCAGCGGCAAGTGTAACGTAATGGGCGGATCGGTGGTCGTCTCGCCCAGCTCTCGATTCTCCCACTCGCTGCATTTTGCTTTAGACCGGAACCACGAAGATGGTGCCTGGTTCGCAGAGGATGTGCTCGTCATGGAGCAGAACAGTCGTGACTTTGACGAGCGGTCGCGCAAGGCAAGCTCCAACGCGGAGAAGGTCGTAGCGCTGCTACGGGCGCATCCTAGCGTGGAGGAGGTGTACTATCCAAAGGGGAGTCCCACAGAGGGGATTTACGTCCGATTTCAACGGCGTAGTGAGGGAGGTGGTTACGGACACTTGTTGTCGGTGAGGTTCAAGGATCCCAGGCAAGCCGTGGTGTTTCATGACAAGCTGGACGTGGCGAAGGGTCCAAGCCTTGGGACAAACTTCACGCTTGCCTCGCCGTATTCTTTGCTTGCGCATTATTGGGATTTGGAGTGGGCGTCTGAATATGGCGTCGTGGAGCACTTAGTGAGGATGAGTGTTGGGTTGGAGGAAGAGGAGTGGCTACTTGAGAGGGTGAATAGGGCGTTGAATGCTCTAAGAGAATGCTAGAGGTTTCATATAGCTTTAATCGTCTTGTCTCCGGAACTGAGAAAATCGATACGCAGTAGGTTTGTATTTCAAGTCGTCAAATTAAGATTATGATAGCATTAGTATTACCAAGAAATCAATCCCTGGCATCATGTTTCTATGGCACCCATTACTCCGCTGCCTTATCTCTTTCCTCATATCCTCATTATATCCCGATCCAATACAATTCAATCCATCGCTCGCCCTCTATTGCGCAAAGACATACTTGCTCCAATCAATAGCCTTCACATCCTCATAGCACCGCACCTCCCTCGCAGCTTTGTGAAATGGCGCCGCCTTCGACCCCTCCGGCACCTCATGCAAGGTATCACACTCTGGCAGCAGCCTAACCGGCGCACACCCCTCCGGAACAAACAGTCCAAACTGCCCATCCCTCGTCGACGGGTGAATCCACTCCAGATTCAAAAACCAGGCCGTCCCCGCGTGGAACAGCCTCGGCACAGTGACATTGCACACCGCAAAGGTCATGTATCCACCAGACAGCTCATTAGGACGCACATGCGGGAAGTCGCCCCCCACGGAGATCTGCACGCCAGGGGAGCCGGCGCCCTCGTCAATGTAGATCTTGTCGCGGGTATAATCGGTGCTGTTGGCCTGCTGGAAGCCGAGGACGGTGTCCGGGCCGCGGAGGGCTTCAGTGAGGAGCTGCCCGCCGAACTCGGGGTATTTGGACCCGAGAGAGGGGTCGTGGTACTGGTAGAACTTGTTGCCGTTTGCTTCGGCGGGTCCGGCGCGGGCGGGGCCGGCGGCTTGCAGGTAGGAGAAAATTTGCTGGCCGTTGATGCTGGGGGTGAAGTCTTTGGAGGGGTCGGTCACGTTGAGGATGAGGCGGAAGGCCTTGGAGGTTGTGTAGGCGGGGAAGGGGCTTTGGCTGACAGGGGCGGCGGCGGCGACGGCGGCGAGGCCGAGGAGGGTTGTGGTGAGCATTTTGAGGGGGGTTGGGATTAATATTAGAGATTATGCGTCGCAAGGTGGAAGGTTGTGGGGAGAGAGGGTTGTGATTGTGGGTTGATGTTGTGTTGTTTGGTGTTGAGTGATAAAGTTGGATTTCGATGAGAGACCTTGCGCTATTTATCCTGTGGACTTTGGGGTGAAGCATAGAGTTGTAGGATCGAGCCGGTGTCTAAATCTGTATCGGGATAGGACGGTTGTGCTGAACGTTACATGTGCTAGTTGGGAACCATACCGGATCATTGTTTGAAGGATTCCCGGGAGTCATCGTATCCAAGTTTGCGGTTCCATCCCGCGCGGCTCCTTCCTGGCTGTACGAGGTTGCGCCCGGTCCCTGCACTATCCAGCACTATATGCCGGCGGCAGTCGTCCAATAGAGCGCAGCGGTGGTCCTTTACCCGGCTGTTAGACACCTGATCCACCGGGTGTGTGACGCTGGAGGATGCCGCGAGTTTGTCCGGTGGGTTGCCAGCGCCCGGTTCTTGCAGCAGCTGGCATCGTCCCTTCGTTGCTCAGCCACACCTCCGCGCTTAACTGATCACTTACACGAGGTCGTTGCGATGGTCTGGAGGCTGCATCTAAACAACATTCCATTGTTAGGTGCAGGAGGCAGATTTTCGACATCTCCCACGCTCCAGCCAGCCCTGGCAATATTGACAGTAAGCATCCTCGCCCCCTTAAATAAGTGCAATCTCCTTCCAGTCGTTGGGGCCAGCCCCCCACACCAGCTCACCAGCCATGACGCCGTGAACATAAGCCGACCCAACGAGTCTGTAGATGTTACAATCTGCTCCGGGGCGCAGAATATACACAACGCTGTTTCCTGGCACAACGCAACAAATGTCTCCCGGCCGAGCAAGGCGTGGTACCAAACCTGAGCGGCTGGAGTGGGTGATAGCCAGGTGCCGACCGCGACAATATTCTAGCTCCTGGAGGTAATGCAATGCCTGGTGAGTCATTGGCGTGGCAGCTCCGTGGCCAGCTCCGGCTGCTGTGCGTCGCAAATAGTGGTAAGCTGCGGTGAACCTTTTGCGGAGTCGGGATAAAGTTATGTTGTCTTGCGGTCCTCCGGAAATCGCCGGAAAGCCTTTCACCAATGAAAGAAAGAACGCGTCCCTCAGAGCCTGTTTCTGATTCCCGAAAAGCAAAACTTCTTCGCTGTTTCCGAGCCTCATCTGTACCAATTCCCACAGGGTATCAATGAAGGACTTGTCGAATGGTTTCGCATCGCCCTGTGAGTCTTTGACACCGCTCCACTCCATGCCGGATGTCCATTCCAGCTGGTCGAATACCAAGCCAGTGATAGATAACGCACTTCCAGACAAAATACGGGGCTGAAATTCCAGAGTCCCCCCTGCTCGGTACCAATAGTATGGGCAATCCAGAGGGTAATGTTGTTTGTCGGCACCCATCTAGGTACCTAACTAGGAAAGTCATCGTTCGCGAGATCATTCTCGTCTTTGTTGGACAAAAAGGAAAGGACATGGGAAGCATCTATAGGACCCTCCAGCATTTTGATTGCCACCTCCAGAAAAACATCCATTGAGTCTTTGGAGTAGTCGGGCTCAGCCACCAGTACTCCGGGATTATCTTTGTCCCTGCCCAGCCAAACGAGCGGGTTCCTCAAGAAGGCGTATACATAGTTGGCGCTATTTGTTGCCTCAAGTTTTCCGCCCATTTCGAAATGTGTGGGAGCCGCCAGCTGTCCGTCTTGATTTGCCCATGGCGGGATTTGGTCAAGGGGAGCCCCCTGGTGCGTAGCCAAGAGCTGTCGTTTGCGTATGTTTGGTAGCCGGTGGTGACGAATGTGCCGTACCCAGCGAGGAATACGGTGTTGAATGGTGTTAGATCCTCTCGAAATGCCCACCAGTGGACTAGCTCAGCAACCTGGGCCATCTCGATCCGATGACTCCCCCACGCCATGACGCACTCCTTGGCGACGGCAACCTCCTGGATAACCCACACGCGTTTAAACCACGGCAATGATAACATATCACGGATCTTACACAGATCTGATCGGCCCGATAAAGCATCGGGCAGGGCGATAGCGGATATCTGTTCTACATAGGGGCCGTGAATCTCAAACAGAGGTAGAAGGTACAACTTCGTCTTGTTAATCAGATCGAAGCAACGTCGAGCGACTCCATCGTTGTCATTCCCCAGCCAAACGGCAACCTCGCGCGCGTTTTCGTAGACCTCGCCCATCTGGCTAACCTGATGACTCTTTTCGGCGACGTCTTGCTGGTTGATGCAGATTGCATCCGCCCACAGTCGCTTTGAGCGATGTTGGTCGCGGAGAGCGCGAAGGGCGTCTGCGAGGCTCACTGTGATCTGCATGGCCTTGCCATCGCAGGTGATGGCAGTGCGGTTGGCTGCGTCACCCCAGGCGTAAGAAATGGCCTCGTATGTGTCCTCTGCATCGTCGAGGGTAGCATGGTGGACGCGGCAGTGGATCTCATCGTCCGGCTCGCCGGGAAGGAGCTGCAGGACTCGGATTGATCGGTTCTCTGGAAGCGGCTTGTAATCATACTCATAGCTCGCCAAAGGTAGCGGGGGCTTGGTTGGATTGGTGGTCATGGCTGAAGGCCCTAGACAGTAGATTCAAATGTGAGGGATTTCAATGCTGCCAGCCAGGTGCAAATTTCACGTTTCAGCAGATGGATGGCTGCCTTCGTGACTTGCCCCGCGTAGCTGTATAGTCCACTCACTCCGGAGCCGGCAGCCTAACAACATCGCTCCTTCCCATTGTCGCAAAAGTCGAGGAAAACTCATACTGTTGTTTTACCCTAAAGTTGCCCTCACCGGCCCCAGTCACCCGCTCCACCCCTAGCCACCTTACTCAGGCGCTGCTCAGGCGCTGCTCAGGAAATGATCAGAGAAATCGCCAAACATGGTTTAAACGAGTAGGCAGTACTCTGCGGTTCGAATGGCAACTTTTCGCGAGGTCCCGGTTTTTAGGACACAGGTGGCCCAAAAGTGGGACTCCCAACCCATTTCGCTCCTCTTCCCTCCCCCTCCCCCCAAAGTCAGATAAAACCCAGTTTACGTCCCCCATTATGTTCTCCATTCCCGTCTTCCTCATTCACGAAAGTGGGTAAATCTCGCCCTCAAGCTAAGACACTCCCCAAGCGGATTGCTTCGATTTTATTCATTTAGTTATTAAACGTCGCCATCCCATCTTAACCCAATGGCAGCCGACTCTAAAATGGTTAAGAAAAGGACGGCAGAGGAGAGAAGGAGATATACTGAGGAGAATGGCTTCAATGATAATAACACAGATATCGGGTCGCTACCCGAGATCTTCGAACTTGCGCACCTCCGCTACGACCTTCTCGGCAAAACCACTGACAAGCTCCTTCCCCGGTCGTCTGTAGAGAGCTTCGCCGATCGCTTACACCCTCCCCTTGCCCTCTCCGTCCGCCAAATCCTCGACACCGACAAACCCCTACCTCGACCCTTAGTCAGAAGGGGCCCCAACGTAGGCCAGACCAGTCCAGCCTCTACACTCTGCCTCGAGCAGCGTTACCGCGGGGTGGATGCACAAAGGCAGTATATCTACGCCGAACTTCAATGCGCCAGTCCCCGCGCTGCCCTCGACAGCCACCCTCGGCGGCCTCGAACCACCGCCGGAAACACCACCACACCGATTCTCGTCCGCGGTCTAGGGACAAGCCGTTACGACTCTTGCCTTTGGCTGTTGCGCAAATGTGGGACCGGTGCGCACCGTATTCCCTCACGACATATCCGTCCGCGGGCTGCTTGCATGTCGAGCGCCTCGAGTGCCCGGTCGGTCCAGGCGACATGTTCGTTCCCGTATAATCTGCAGCGGTGGACCAATATGTAGCCAAATGCGAGAGTATCTGCCAATCTTTCGGAGTTATGTTTAGATAGCAGCCATGCACCGGTGAATTGAAGACAAAGATTTCTGGGATAAGACGCACCTACTAGATACCTACATAGGATAGGTAGCCTGCTAGTGAGGGCCGTGTGAGAATCAACGAAGAACTGTCAGTGGCATGCTTTGTCACCGCGCTGAATACGTCGCCAGCGGCTAGCCGTGAGACAAGTTGTGGATCCTGGTCAACGGGATCGCGATTTCCTATTGCTCCTCTTCATCTTGGCTTGCAGGACAGTTGTGAGCGGACCGAACCAAATCCCTGAAACATCCCGATAGGCCCGACACCAACTGGTAACCCAATCGCAATGGCCGACGAAGCCCATTCGCACTCCCAAGCACCTCAGCCTCAGCCACCCGAAGACTAGCAGCACGTCGTATGATGCAGATCGATGCCCCTAAAGAGGATGCTGCTGCCCCGCTTCCCCTACCTGGCGGTGAGTTTGGATATTCGTCGCATCCCATCTCAATCAGTGTTCCAGCTCACAGTAAGCATTCTCTGCACTAATCTTGGTCTGTCCCAGAATGAAACCGCTCAAAATCTTCGAAAGGTTTCGCGACTTGTGTTCTCGCAATTGCAAAACCATGGACAACGAAAACACTTCAGCCAATCCTCCATTCGTCGATGGTGACGAAAGGAGGCTGGGGGTTCCAATGGCGTACCCGTCGCTGTCGCCGTATGCTCAGACACTCTCGAGAGAATCTCAGGGTCAGTCCGTCTTCTATCCTGAGACAAGAGTCGAGCCGTCGGCTAACATGCGGGCGTTGGTCTCCCGAAACTCACAGTGGATGTGTGGGGCACCATGATGTTACAGATGAAAGCAAGCGGTACTATTTCCAACCGAGATATTGGAGAAATTCTAGCCAAGGACGAACGGTGGCTAGGAACAGGGGCAAGAAGTGACGGCCTCGAAGAAAGCCCGGACATGGAACCCCATGAACCCCCACGCCCGTTCATTCCTTCGGCCGGTTCCACCACATCTGAAGCTCTTTATCTGCCGCTCTCAAAAGACCAGTTCAGGCTCCTCGAAATCCTCCCCGGCACGGGCGATGCAAGCATCCGCTGTAACTTACACGTCTGCGCCTTGGCTGAGAATTGGGGAGCCTATGAGGCCTTATCATATACCTGGACTCTTGGATTTACGGACCGGTTTGGATCTGGCACGGCGAAATCGATGGTCCCTCTCATCGAATGCAACGGAACTATGCTGCGTATAGGCATCAACCTTTACCATGCCCTGCGGCAGCTTCGGAAGGAAGGCTCATCTCGCTTGTTGTGGGCCGACGCAGTTTGCATCAATCAAGAAGATATCCAGGAGCGAAGCGAGCAAGTTGCCGCGATGGGCAATATTTTCCGAGATGCCCACAGCGTGCTGGTCTGGCTCGGATCAGATCTTCCCCCGCTAACATCTCCGGGTGGAGAGTTTGTGATGAAGTCACGGTCGTCATCGAAGGCTTTTGCCGGAGTGTGTGCAGTGGTGTCGACCTGGGCCGCCGCAAGGGAGCACGCGGGCCTAGTAAGACGTCCTAAATACAGGAATCTAAGATCCGGGGAGGTCCATTCGGACTCAGCCCTCATGACGACAGACAGCGAAGCATGGTCCGACGTCCTCGACTTATACACTTGTAAATGGTTCTCCCGGCTCTGGGTCGTCCAAGAGATTGCTCTTGCGCGCCACGCTACGGTTATATGGGGCGAGTTCGAGATCTCATGGCAGTGGATTGGACTCGCAGCTGCTATCATCCGGACGAACTGGAATCGAATCCTCTCCACCACGTCCAGACATATGGGGAGGGTAAGCCTTGGAGTGAGACAACCGCCAACGGCGCGTTTGGTACCCTCTGGCGTCATGAATGCGTACTTCATGTACCGGATCTCACATTCCCAGACCTACTCAAGCCCGCTTCAGTTCTCCTTTTGCGAACTTCTTACCCTTACTCGGCAGTTCGAGTGTATGGACAAGCACGACAAAGTCTTTGGTCTCCTTGGCCTTCCCACCACGGACGGAATCAACTCTTCTATCATACCCGATTATACCGAATCCCTCTCCGTGCTATATCACGAGATAGCATCTGCCATGCTTCTCTCCGATAAGCCATTGGACTTTTTGTCCCATGTTAATCATGACAACCGTTGGAGGTCACCTGAAGAGCCTGAAATTCCGTCTTGGGTGCCGAGATGGGATGTCATAGGACCGCAAACGCTGACGCCCCTCGACCACGATAATTCGGGCCATGTCTTTACCGCAGGGCTGGAGAAAGCCGCAGAGTTCTGGCACAGAAGCATCGAAGATTCACTGCCCCCTACCAGACTGGTTGTTCGAGGTGTAGTCCTCGAGTCCGTTAGAGGCACTACTTACATGGCATCTTTGCGATGGTTTACTAGCGACCAGTCGACAGCAGAAGAGGAAAGACAGCGTGAGATTGATCTCGAGAGATACACAAAGCGTGATTTGGAACAGCTAGCGATGACTCTAGTAGCAGGTAAAAGCTGGTATGGCACACCCATCACAGACCGGACTGGCAACCTCGCAGACTTTGCGGACGCTCTTGTCAAAAATCGACTGTGGGATGCATTGAAGCCAAGTGCTTTCAATCTTGAAGGGGCATACGGCCCAAGATGGTATGATAACTCTCATTTCGAGGAGCAGTACATCGAAATGCGACAATACAGCACTGCGAGGGGAAAAGGCAAAACACCCGCCCGTAAGCTCGCAGGCATCGAGACAGCTAAACCGCTGACGGAGGACGGCCTCATCAAAGCTGAGAATCTCCGGAGTCTTTCAAGGGGCGGGAATTCGAATGTGTTTCTGGATGCTGTGGCAACGGCGTGTATCGGGAGGAGTCTGTTCTGCACAAGTTCATTGAAGCGTGGGGTTGGTCCGGAAAGTATGAAACCTGGTGACCAAGTTTGCATCATCTACGGCACTCGGGTGCCGTTCATCATTCGCCCATGCGAGGAGAAGGAAGGCTATAAATTTGTCGGGGAGTGCTACATTGATGAGTACATGAACGAGGAGGCCATCAGAGATGGTGGGTATGAGGAGATATGGATTGAGCTGGTCTAGAACAAGCAGAAGGTTGAACGGACGCGAGCTACAACCCCCCAAGCGGTAACTCGCCTCCTCCAACATTCACTCAAGTGGGTTAAAGATTGACATTAAGGATTGTCGTCAGCTACGTCAGTCAAAGAGCGAACCCGTCTACATCGCATTCCTCGACCCTATGATACAAACGTGGGCCTGTTACCAAACAAATTACCCCAAGCCTCGTCCCTTGTTGTCCACTCATTACCACCTAGTTCTGGCAGTAAAGTTGCTGCACCCCTGAGCAATGCTGATCTCGCCCACGCTCAACCCAGCAGCATCGAATGCATTCTGGAGGGACTGGGCCGAGTTGGCGTTCTGAACATCCGCACCGGCAACGGCGGGGTCCACAAGAGGGATGATGCTGCGGAGGGCCTCGGTGGCGGGGAGGGCGGCAGCGGCGGCAATGACTTGAGGGTCCTCACCGAGTTGGGCGACAATCTCGTCAGCAAGTTCAAGCTAGAGGATGTTAACGACCATGTAATGACGGGCAAGGGGAGAGGTCTCACCTTGGCGCAGGCGCTGGCTCCAGCAAGGAGAACACCGGGAGTACTGGAACCAAGGCCGATGGAAGGAAGCCGAAAACCTTGGTGTGAAAGTGATGGAGACGAGAAAGAGGCTGCTGGGAGAGGAGCATCCCGACACGCTGACCAGCATGGCCAACCTCGCCTTTACTTGGGAGAGTCAGAGCCGTCTTGATGAAGCGCTAGCCTTAATGCGTCGGTGCGTCGAGTCCAACAGTATGCGCTTGGCCCAGATTATCCAGATACGGTATCTAATGTTTCCGCATTGCGTGGGTGGGAAGCAACGAGTGGCCATTTTGACGGTGAAGCAGTCAGCACATCGGAACGAAGGGACATAGATCATTAAGTTCTCTATGTAGCATCTATTGTACGGTCAGCAGTTACTGTAGTAGGTGAACTACATATGTACTAATTTCGTTGTTTGATGACAGCAGTGGTTCAGATGTACGATTGGTTTGCACACACATGGTCACGCGATGCGCGCGTGCAAGTAGATGAAGATCGGATGATTTTGGGTCAAGAGAGCAGGCTTCGCGAACGTGGTTATCAATACTACAGTATAGCACAGATATACTAATAATAGTAAGCTGAAATGCTAGACAGAATATACGTTTATAGCCACTTTCGGGTTATTAGGGCGCCTGTACACCGTAACACCGTATAAACCAAGGCGCACTATATATCAGCAGTGAGGAGCCAAAAGTGGGCCTACTTAAAAAAATTCACGTATGAGATTATAGACGCTGAACCTGGCCGCCACTGTAATACTAAAGGGTAGCTTGAATTCTGGGAAAGCGGGCAAGTTAAGGCCCAAATCTGGGACCGCGGTTGGAAACTGCTTAAGCATGCCGGTAATGCGCCCGAATCATGGATCACGGTCCCGAATTTTGACCACAGAATATACCAGTACATGCCCTGGGATGGTACACGATATCCCAGCTTGGAATTTAGGATAGTACATGGTATTCTAGCTTGGAATATGGGATGGTACATGATATCCTAGCTTGGAATTTGGGATAGTACATAATATACCAGCACTAATGGGATGGTATATGGTACCCCAGCTCGAAGTTTAGACAGTACCGATAGGATGTCCTATAGTATACTAGTACATAATAGATGTTTTAAAATATACTAGTACATGCTACGCCAAGCGTAGCCTTACTTCTTCTTCCCGCTTACTAACATGTCTGATAGGGAAATTAAGGTTGTATTAGTTACATTATTATATTGTACGGTTGTAGTTATTCTATTAAAGTTTTATAAAAGGCCAAAAGGCCAGTACATAAACAACACCTACTCTGTGGGGTGGCCTGTACATTTATGGCCTACCTTTATTAAGCAGGGTTACCCTAACCTCTAGGGTGGCCCCACTTAATACGGTGGCCCAAGCTCTATATTACGTGATTCCGTCATTAAGTGCCCGTATATAAAAGAACATCTTCGTCTTTAAAAACTTAATCCTCCAGCTATTTTTCTATAGCTACTAGATAAGGCTTTAGTAATAGCTTTAATTCTTCTTATAAGTGCTAGTATATATATTAGGCTTGGTAATAATAGCCTGCTTATCTTAATACTCCTTTAATAACTGCTAGCAGTAGTGTAACTACTTCTTAGTCTTCTAGCTATTATGCTTATAAATCTAGCCTTTCCACTTTATAAGGTAATAGAAGCTTCTATATATCTTCTCGTATTTAAAGATAATGTTACGGCCTGCATCTAAGGTAAGGTTAAAACAAGTTATATTAAATAAGTCAGTAAGGCTAAGGCACTTAAAGCTAGGGGTAATCGTAAGACTGTATATTAAAGCTAGCTCTCTTAGGCGGGTACACTGTTTAAGTTATCACTATAGGCCGCTACCTCAGTAGATACAGAACAAAGCTGGAAAGTGAGGCACTTAAAACAATAAAGCTCTGTAAACAATATAGTTACTAGCGTAAAGAAACAAGAGGTCCTTTACTTCCTGGCGGCGTCTACAGCTGCGCTATATATAAAGGGGATCTGAGGTCGCAAGGTCACAAGCTCTTTGCTCCGCGACACCGCAACCGTTATAATTATGTGACGACCCTGCAGGCCGTCACTTGGGCCGGGGCGGCCCGACGAATCCCCCGCAGAAGGAACAGTGTGGAAGACGGTGCACACCGTCCAGGCGCACTGGGCCAGGGGTGCAAAGACCCGAAGCCCCTACGACTAATGAGGTACTGCTCGCAGCATGCCGAGTGCTTGCATCGCGAGTAGGAGAAACCTCACGAGCAGAACGCTCACGCAGTGCAAAGTGCTCGCACAACGAGCACTTGCGACACTACGAGCAAGGTACGAAGTACCTCCCAGCTAGCTAATATAGATAGTTATAGTTGTGCCTACAACTACCGTAAGGGACTCTAGTTCCTCACGCTAGTATTTAATTGTTTATTTATGTCTTACTGTTTAGACTTACCTCTGCGCACTATAGTGATAACGACTTACAGTAACATTAAACTCCCCCTGTTTAAGAGTGTTAGCTTAATAAACTATCTTTAGAACGCCCCTTACCTATTGGTGTCCTGTTATACGTTCTGTCTTAACTTATACCAGTCCTCTTAAGGCTTATATCGGGTGTAGGTCGTAATACGATACTAACGTCTTAGTTTTAAATGCTGTTTGTTAAATTCCCAGATATTACTTCTCTCTTACTAATATATTAACCTTTAGAAAAGGTAAAGAAGTTAAGAAGGTGTAAGCTTAACTTTAGCTCCTTACTATTAATAAGTTAGCTACATACCTTAAAAACTTAAACTTTAACTAGCAGGGGTTAGTTAAGGAACTTAACAAAGCCTTCCCTAGAGATATTAAAAGCCGTATTGGTCTTATTAAGAAACTCTAAGCTTAACTTAACATTATTAAGCTAAAGAATAATAACCTTAAAAGCTTATAGAAGAAATAAGTAAAGCTCCCCTTACTATTACGCTTTAAGGGAGACTTTACGTAATTAAAGTCCTAAATAGCTTAACTTTAAAGCTATATTACTTACTACGATAAGCAGTTCTTTAAAAAAGAAGGAAAGGTTAAGTTCGTAAGAGCCTTATTAAATAAAGTAACTGCTCGCTAGTATAAACCTTACGCGAAAATAATTAATGACCTCTCTGTAAATAGGGTGCGAAAGGAAGCCCTTGAGACTTAAGCCCTTTTCGATAACTTTAACATTTTTATTAACTAACTCTAAATTAAGTTTAAAGAATTAAACGCCTTTAAGTGGGCTGAACAGCGCTTTATAGCTTTAAAACAGATATCTTCAATCCTTAAGTTCTCTACCTGCTTTAAATTAGAAGTAGTAAAGATTAAGCTTAATTAAAAAGCCTTAATAATGCTGTTCTGGAGTGGTTTAAAGGAGTATGTTATTAAAGACTTTTACTAAGAGGATTAGCTAAACTGCCTTTAAGAACTAGTCGAAATAGCTATTAAGGCTAACAATTAGTACTATAACCATCATTATTGAAAGAACTTTTAGAAGGAACAGACCCCTTACTAGTTAAATAAGCTTAAGAAAGGAAACTAGTTAACCGTTACAGGTTACTACCCTAAGCTAATAGATATTAATATAATAAACTGATAGAATCGACTTAATTACGATAAGCCTTAACGATAACAGTAGCAGAAGTAACTTAAAGACTTATTACAGATCTAATACTTTAACTGTAATAAGAAAGGATATATAATACAGCAATGCCTATCGTTAAAGTAAGTCAGTTAGAAACCTGTTTTAAAAGGAGGGAAATATATTAAGTTTAACTCTAAAGATATCTATATTAAGATAGTAAGTAACGAAGAAGACTGCACTTAGATAGATAAGTGTAAGTTAAGAGATAAGGAAAAGAAAGAAGAAGAACCTTAAAACGTAATGTACTTAGTCCTTAAGGGTGTTTTAGAAGAGTTAGCTATAAAGGTACAGGTTGTTACAGACCGACTCTAAAGTAGAAACTTAGAATTACTAGAAGTGTAGGTTATAAAAGACTGACTTTAAGAAAAGATATTCTAATTAACTATTATAAACCTTAAAAACTTTACCTTATAAACTTAAGAATTAAGGAAGTTTAAGAAAGACTTTAACTTAAACCTTACTAAAATGGTAAAGGGAGTTGAAGAACTAGCCCTCTAAGCCACTTAAGCGGTAAAGTAAGCCTTAAAAGGCGAAAGAGAATAAATAAAAAGAATCGAGTTAGAAAAACGAAAGTTCTTCTTGACCGTACCTCCTAAAACTTTTAAACACTTTAAACACGTTAAGTAGATTAACACCCTTACCTTCCTAGAAGAAGGATAACTTAGATAGTTACTTTATATTAAAGTTAATATACTTTAGACTGGTACCTTAAGGGTCCCTTAAGAAGGCATAAAGCAAACACACTAGCGAAAAGTCTAAGAGCTGAAGGAGAAACATTAAGAGTTAATAGACGAAATAAAGAACCTGTAAGTCGAAAGCCTTACTAAGATATCTAAGAACAGAGTAATAAAAGTTAAGTTATAACTTTATAACAGAGTTTACTTTACTAATTAACTTAAATACCGCTTTATTAAAGAAGACCATTTCGTAGAAGAATAAGTTAAGTTATTATTACTTAAGTTTTAAGAAGAGGTTTAAGAGAAATAACAGACTTAAAGGTAAGTAAAAGAGGAGAAGAAACAAAGTACCACCCCTCTTATTCCGTACTCTATAACTGCAGTACTTACAGTTAACATTAACTACCTTAGCTATAAGGACATATTATAAATTGACTGTATATATAATAACTGCACTTTTAACTAGCATTATAAACTTAAAGCCCTTTATAACTACTTCCCCAGTATACAGAAATAAGATTACGTTATCGTAAGGGTAAAGTTAAAATTAACTTACTACTAAATCTCCTACTCCCTAATAAGAGAGTCTAGTAATAAATAGAAGGTTACCGTAATTAACTAAGCTCTTATTACATATTAGCAAAAAGGGGTACTTAATAATTACCCAGTCGTAACGTGCTTACTGCATCTTAACGGAAAAGCTAGGGAATAGTAAAAGCGGGAAGACTACTAACGGATTTAAGAGTAAAAAGACATTACTGTAATCTAGTCTTACAAAGCGTATTATTATCTTATTAAGGACTTCAGAAACATTATACCGTTTGAAGTTAACTAAACGTTAAAACGTAAGAATTTAAGAAAGGTTAATTACTAGGTTTATTAAAGCTGCTTATTTTTCCAAAAGGAATTAAGAAAAGGTTACAGGCCCTTTAGAAAGGCTGGAAACCAGTAATTCGCTAATTAGCAAAAACCTTAAGAAGAAGGAGAGGCACTTAAAGGTTAAGCTGTATAAGACCTTAAAGACAGATAGTTACTATAACTTAGATATTAAAGGAGTATAAGCACTATTCCATTAATATTGATATAATAGACGGGAGAGGGAGGCTGTTTAAGGTAAAAGCAGTAATTAATAATAAGAGTGCTTCCAACTTAATACACCCTTTACTAGTTAACTAAAAGAAACTCCTTAACTAAAAGTATAAAAAGGTTATACTTATTTAGAATAGAGAAAGAGGCTTATATTAATATAATAACGGTAAAGTTACTTACTACTCGCTACTCTTAATTAAAGTAAACAGGGATAAATAATAAGTAGACTTTAACGTTATATTAATTATAGGATATAATATAATCTTAAGTCTACCTTAGCTAGAAAAGTATAACCTTATAATTAATTAAAGGAGTAGCTACTTTACTTTTAATAAGTCCCTTAACTGTAATTACTATTTAAAGAAAGCTAAGAAGGTACTAAACTGCTCTAAAGACGTGTAAAACACTTAAAAGCACACTAAACCCTTAAAATTAAACACAGTTTAAGTCAGGTTTACTAAGACAGTTAAAAGATTAAAAGGTTTATTATATTACTTAAATAACGATTTAGAAAGTAAAAAGAAGTAAGAAGCTAACTTACAGATAAATAAAGAAGTCGACTTATCTAAAGTACTTATTAAATATAGGAAGTTTACCTTATTTTGAAAAAAGATATTATAACTATTAGATTACAGACCGTAAGACTATAAAATTAAGTTAAAGCTGGGAGTAAAGCTTTGTAACTTCCAGCCTTACCACTTAAACCCTTAATAAGCCGAAACCTTACAGGAGTATATTGATAAAAACTTAAAGAACAGATTTATCGTAAAGTCCTAATCTCTAGCAAAATACTTAGTGTTATTCGTCTTAAGGAAGGGAGATAGTAAGCTATATATAGTTATTAACTACTAAACGTTAAATGAAGATATAATTAAGAATCGTTATCTATTACTACTTATTATAAAAATGTAAGAGCAGATTACTAAAGCAAACTAATTCTCTAGTTTTAACTTTCTTATAAGATTTAATTACGTTAGAGTAAAGGAAGAGAATAAATATAAAATGGCTTTTCGGACTTGTAACGGGTATTACTAATACTGTGTTATGTTAATAAGATTAATAAATACCCTTACGACTTTCTAAAGCCTTATTAACAGTATTCTCTACCCCTTCTTTAATAAATTTATCTTTATATATTTAAACGACGTTCTAATTTATTCTAAAACTTTAAAAGAACACTAAAAGCATATATAATAAGTTCTAACAGCTCTTAAAAAAGCGAAACTGATAATAAACTTAGAGAAAAGTTACTTCTACATTTAAAAGCTGAACTATTTAAGGTTTAAAGTAACCTTTAGAAAGTTTAAAATGTAATTAGAGAAGACAGAGGTAATTAAGGATTAGCTTACTTTAAAGAACTAAAAAGAGCTGTAAACCTTTATCGGCTTTACGAACTTTTATTACTATTTTATTAAGTACTTTATAAAAATTGTAAAACTACTTTATAAACTTACAGGTAAAAGAAAGCTGTTTAAGTAGACCGATAAATAGTAAAAGGTGTTTAAAGACTTTAAATATGCCTTTATTACAGCATTAGTCTTAACTCTCCCTAATTTCTTAAAGCTTTTCTAAGTCGAAACAGACTCTTTAGAGTTTATAATTAGTAGAGAACTTAGCTAAGTTTAAGATAATAAGAAACGTTACTTAATTACCTTCTTATTAAAAGAAATCTATAATTTAGCCTTATAATATCTAATCTATAATAAGGAACTAATAGCGATTATTTAATACTTTATTAAATAAGTACTATATCTAAGCAGTATAGAAGAACTAGTTTAAGACTTTTTAGATTATAATAACCTCTAATACTTCCTAACGAAGGAACTTAGTTTACGGTAAGTATAATAAGCTGAATTAATAGCTCTGTTCCACTTTTAGATTTACTATATTAAAGGGAAAGATAATAAGTAAGCTGATACTCTTAACTAAAGATAAGATTATAAGGATATTAATCCAGTCTTAGTCCCCGTTACTATATTTAGTAAAGTAAAGAACAGTATATTAAAGTATACACTATAAGTGTTAAATAACTAGACATTAAAATAAACTATTAATATCTATATAAACTTATAAATAAAGTATAATATCTATTAATAATAATAGGACTTTTAAGTAAGAAGGTTAGCAGAAGGAATTTATAGGTATAAGTGCCTTTTAAAGGACTTTTTAAAGTATCTGTAAGACTGTAATAAGGAGTGCTTAAAGTATCTAAACTATAACGAAACTGGTTATTAGTTAGAACAGTTATTAGAAAGTGTAAACAGTATATTTAAATTAGGAGTAAAGCTTTAATATTAAGAGAAACCGTATATTTATAACTTAATTAAGAGAAAGGAGTATATTTAATAGGTTTATAAGTCTTAACTTAAAGGATATATAAGTTAGGTTAAAACCCTTATATAGGCTTAGTAAGCGTACACCTTCCCGGGAATAAAGAAGTTAGTTAAAGAAGTGGTTAATAATTACGATATTTATTACTAAAAGTAGAACTGACGTTATAAGCTTTATAAGCTTCTTAAACCACTTCCCATACTATAAGCTTTATAGAGTTCTATCTTACTTAACTTTGTTATTAAGATCTTAAAGTCTAAGGACCCTGTTATAGGAGTTACTTATAACTAGATCTTTATAATAATTAATAAATTAATGAAATAAGCTTACTTTTTACTAACCTTAAAGGATATAACTGTAAAGTAACTTACTTATATCTTTAAGAAAGAGGTAATCTTATAACACCTTTAATTAGATAATATCGTTACAGATTAAGATAAGCTAATTATATTGAAGTTTTAATAAAGATTAATACAGAGAATAAGTGTAAAGAGTAAACTTTTAACAGCCTTTTACTTATAGACTAATAGTTAGATGGAACGAGTTAATTAAGTACTTATAATATACCTTTAAGCTTACGTCAACTTTAAATAAGATAATTAACTTAAGCTGTTATTAACAGTATAGATAGCTTATAATATAACGTTAGTTAAGTTAACAGGTATATTACCATTCTTTACTAATTACAGTAAAGAGCCTAAGCTTTATTAAGGCTTACTTATAAGTACCCCTTAAGCTGCAGTCCGTGTAGACTAGATATAAGAATTATATAACTATTTACGAGCTGAACTTAAGTTTACACGCGAACGAATAAAGAAGTTTACTAATAAACACTAAATTAAGTAATTAACGTTTAAAAAAAGACTTTATTACGATAATAAATAAGTTAAGGGACTGACTTTTCAGGAAGGGGATTACGTTTACCTTTTTTCATGAAATCTGCATTTGAAACGGCTTAGTAAGAAGCTTAACTTTAAGAGGTACGGACCGTTCCAGATTAAGAAAAGGGTTATTACCTTTAACTACAAACTAGACTTACCTGCTAACATAAAGGTGCGGACTAAGGTTTTTCATATCTCATTTCTAGAACCTGCCCTAAAGGGAGTTCCCCTAGAAAAGAAGATTAAAATCGATACTGATAAGGATAAGTACGATGTTAAGGAAGTTATAGATTTACAGAAGGGAAAGAACACGTTTAAGTATCTCGTTAAGTAGCTAGACTACAGCCCCGAAAGTAATTTATAGGAGCTAGTTAAAAACCTCAAGTGCCTAGACTTAATTATAGAGTTTTACTGAAAAAATCCAGACTGACTAAAACTACCTGCAAAGAACGTAAAGCGAAGGTTAAACTAGTTAATGTAGCCTTAAGAAGAGCAAGACCACTGCAGGACTTAGAGCTTAGGAAGCGGCAGGAAACTCCTTAGTAGGTGTGGAAGGACATTTGTCAGAAGCCTTGGCTAGGGTTGAAAGGACCTCAGACCTAATAAGGAAGCGGAGCCTCCGAAGTTCCCAGCGCGTCCCGTATAAGAACAGGTACTGTTAAAAAAAAGAGAGTTAGCAAAACAGGCAGGTGCGCTACCGCTGCGTTAGGAAAGGCCATTTTCGCTTATTAAAAGAAAAGAATTACGAATTAAGTTAAGAAGACACTGCAGGCTGTAGCGACCCTTTAGGAGGAAAGCCTGTAAGAAAAGAGTCTCAGTCTTAGGAAACTGGTTCTGTCTAGACTAGGTCCGTTACTTTAGCCCGCTCCTGGAAAGATAAAACCTTAGCCTTATAAGAAAATACCTTCATTACCTTTACTTTAATAACGTGCCGTTGGGTTTTAACACGCTGCAGCTTTATAAGGGAATTACAGTGCTTAGTAACCGCTTAGTCGTATAAAGTGTCTAACTCCTTTTTCTTATCTATTAAACCTTTAATAAACTTATTAGAGTAACTAAATACGTTATATAAAGAAGGTATACTAGCAGATTAACACTTACTGTAACTGTTAAATTATACTGCGACTTAATATAGTAAGGACTTAGTTTAGTAACGAGTGTAGGGAGATATCTGTGAACTAAAAGCGTTAAGGGATTCTGTAAGACAGATGTGATAGTTATAAGGAGCTTTTTCTTACTTTTTCTGTCTTTTACACTTTTTAATGCGGTTAAAAGACATAATGAAGGTAAAGAGGAAAAGGAAACTAACTTAACGATTCTTTATGGAAAAAGAATATTAAAGAGGGGGAATCGTGTGACGACCCTACAGGCTGTTACTTAGGCCAGGGTGGCCTGATAAATCCCCTATAGAAGGAATAGTGTGGGAAGACAGTCTATACCGTCTAGGCGTATTAGGCTAGGGGTGTAAAGACCCAAAGCTCTTATAACTAGTAGGAAAGCGTTTAGTAGTCTATAAGGACTGATAACACTAAGTACTATTTAGTTAACTGCTTAGCCGTAACTGCGTAGTGCACTACTAAGTATAACGGACTAAGTAAAGTATGAAGTACCTTTAAGTTAGTTAGTATAGATAGTTATAGTTATACCTATAACTACCGTGAGGGACTCTAGTTCCTCACGCTAATATTCAATTATTCATTTGTGTCTTACTGTTTAGACTCACCTCTGTGTATTATAGTAACAGCGACTTACAGTGACATTAAACTCCCCGTCTAGGAGTGCTAGCTTAACAAGCCGTCTTCGGAACGCCCCTTACCTGTTAGCGTCCTGCTATACGTTCTGTCTTAACCCGCGCCAGTCCTCTCGAGGCCTGTGTCGGGTGCAGGTTGTAATATTTATATACTAAATTAAAAGTAGAACTTAAATTTACTAGGAGAAAGATAAAAACCTACTATAATAAATATAAGATTAAGGGACCTCCCCTAAAGGAGGGAAATAAATTTTATGTTTTTTAATGATATATTTGTACTAAAAGATTAAATAATAAACTGGATTTTAAAAAAATTGAATTATTTAAAATTAAAAGAAAGGTTTTAAAATTAAATTATATATTTAATTATTAGACTTTATATAATTAAAAATATATAACTTTTATATCTCTTTATTTAAACCAGTATTAAAAAATATTAAAATTAACAAACAATTAGAAGTAGAAGATAAAGAATAGAAATGGGATGTAGAATATATTATGGATTTTTGGAAGGTTTAGGAATAATTATAGTATTTGATTAAATAGTTAGGATTTGGCTATAGGAATAATATATAAGAACCAGTTATAAACTTAAATTGCTTTAAGCTTATAGAGGACTTTTACTAATAATACCCCAATTAGCTAAAACTAAAAGTAATAGGTCTAGTAAAGACTAATTGAACTTAAAACCAGAAGGAGGTACTACCCCAGAACCTACAAAAGGTAAAAAGTTAACCAAAGACGAATGGAATTTAAACCCACAACTTTTTTAGAAACGGAATTTTTAATACAATTTGTACTATATATATTATATTAAGAAAACCAAATTAGAACGTACTATTATTATATTACCAATTTAAATTATTAAAATTAGGAAGAATCTATTATTAGAAGAACCCACAAATGTAATATAATTGTCCATAATAGATAAACTATACTAAAATAATTTATTAGTGTGACGATGCCTGGCACTGTCGTGCCATGACGTCGTTGGGTTTGGTGGGTCCGGCTCACCGCCTCCGGCGGTGCCCCGCGTCAATACTGCCGCCCCACTACCTACATAGATCTTCCGCGCTGCGCGCGCCTCAGATAGCTTCTTCCTTTCCTCAACTTAGTATTAACTACGTTGAGCGCATCTAAGCCAGGGTTTTCCCACTACCTCGTGCCACAGAGCCTCGTTCGTGACAATTAGTACAATACTTTAATTAATACTTATATTATATAACGAACAAGAGGTACACTTATAGGGTATCTTCCTCTTTATCCAAATTCTTATACTTTTTTAAGTTTTTAAAAACCACAAATAATATTAATTAAATCTAATATAATATTAGAAAAAGCTATTTATATATACCTATAAAGTTATTATTATTATAAGCCACCTTTTTATTAATATACGCCTTATAGTAATAAAAACCCGCAGTAATTTTACAAATACATTGGGTACAAAAGTAATTCAAATAAAGTATTAATATATAAAACCTAAATATAAAAATATAAGTACTAAGTGCCAATTTGGCAAAAGTCTTTTATTTGGAATAATATTTTTAAATCCTATTAGTAGGTATTATAAAGGATATAAAGTAGAAAAACCCACAAGGATATAAAAAGTAGGACCAAAGGCTTTTAGGGCAAAAACTATGAAGGAGGGGCATTGTATTATAATCTAGGAAGTAGCGTACTTAGGAGTGGAGTATAAGTATTATTATTGGACTAGGGCGCGCAAGTACTATAGAAAAATAATAATTAATTAAAAAAGACCTAGCGCTATAGGGACCCGGGACCAGGTTCTCGGGGCCAAGGAAGTATTGTTTATGTGGACCTAAAAGAACAATAATGGGTCCTTAGGTCCTTGGGTCCCGGAAAGAGGATATTTATATATATACTGGTCTAGCCCGACTTTTCTAGAATTAAGAGTCTCTCCTTTAGTATTAGCAATAATACTGCTTTATACCCCAAAACTTGTACATTGGGATATCTTTTGACTATCCACGACCATCCTCCCAATCTAGTTGACCCTCGGAAGCCTCCGAGGCCCCCAAACCCTCGAGCTATACTCGATCATTCCCCTTGATCCAGTTAGGTCGTCACATACAGCACTTCCAGCACTATAATACGGCTTAGACCAGTACTACACTTTTTCCTCTGAGCCACAACGCTGTACTACAGTTATAAAAGGTGCTATATAGCCACAATTCCAGATGCAAAGGAGCACCCTTTGTATTCTGGCAGTCCTTTTGACAGTTGGTGCAGCGGCATTGTGGCTCCGTTGCAGCTTTCGTCACAACTACAGCCCTGTGGGATCCTGAAGTACAATAGGTGGCTTATAAATAGAACTGCTACGCAACTGCTACGTAATTAACTAACCCCTTTCTGTTAATGAATATAACAGCCTAACAAATTATAATGCGGCTGGGGACAATTAGGCTGTAGTGGAAGGAATATCTTTAGCTTGTTAGAAATACTGCACTATAAGTTAAAAGTCCTAAAAGTAATTTAAATATATGTTTCTTTCTGGCATACTAGGGAGCTGTGTCTTTATAAATTTATTTATAGTATCATGCTAAATGTTAAAGTACTTCCTAATATGGAAAGGGGAATTATCAAGAGAGCAATAAAGAATCGAGGACATCCCTTCCTCCCCCCCTTTCCGTACTTCGCCTTACTATATATAGTTAAACGTCTAGGCTGCATTGCATGCTAGCAGAATCCTATTTTGCGATTAACGTTACTGCTAACGTAGCCGCACCTTCTGTGGTATGGTTAGCATAAACTGAGGAATGTACTGGAATCTCCTGATGGCAACTTTAGTCGAGGGCCCAAAATTGGGCCACACAGCTGTGCAGGCTAGCTCACCCATAGCTCACCCTAGCTCAGGAGCGGCTCAGGATTACACATAAACATGAAAATTAATGAGGGCAACTTTAGGGTACAACATAGAGCTGTTGTCGTGCCCTCGCAAAGCCCCGAAAGCTTTCGTTCCAGTCGAGAGCAAAGAACAGATATGCAATCTATTTCTCATTAGGCGTTTCGCTGCTCCCTCCGCAGCTAACGTAGTCGACTACTTCAGCTATAGTAAACAGACGGCTGACCTGCCTCCCTGGGTCAGGTTTGCCGCAGCATCCACAACTTAGGGTGGCAGTGATCGTGTTCCGTCCTGTTTCGGTAGGTACGAATGCTGACTTGGTAGCATCCGAATCACGCGGACGGCCCTTGCCTCGGGTTTGCATCCTCGGCCTGGGCTTAGCCTGTTTACCGAGAGATCAACCTTGTACGGCGCGGCATAGAGATGCGACCATGTGCCAGTCAATCGCAGGCACTGACGTAGCTTAACCCCCATCTTTATGTGCACCAGGATGGTCATGCGTAGCGACTTTATGCCTTGCAGGTAGCAAATCCACTTTCACATAATCCCAATGTAATTGCGGCGGTAGCAAGCCATGTTCAATCCATTTGGGAACACCGCGGCTATGCTGAGCATTTCAGCATAAAGGGTTGGCCTCGGTCTGCGATGAACTTGTCGCTGAATCGTGTCTCGATTCGTCGCAGGATTATTAGTCGCGAAACAAACCAAGCTTAGCGATAGTTGCCATGAAGACCGCCATCATCATCTCGCTGCTATGCGAGCTCCTCGCCGTCGGGCCGACCGCTGTATCCGCATGCCTGACCGAGGCAGACATTCACGATCCCAGAGGAGACGGCCTGCTTCTCAACCGTCGACAAGAGGGCGAGGAGCCGAGTAATCTCACGAACGAGGGTACGATCCGCGTCGGCACCGGCGACCGCTTTGACAATGGCACAATCCTACCGGTTGGCATTGGCAGCTCCAGCCCCGCCAATATCACTACCGTCTACAACGTCGTGGAGATCCAGTCCGCCAGCCGCGCACTGGTCCGCGAATACGGCCTCGACTACTTCGAGACGCCCTTTAAGACCTACGAGAACGCCACCGTGTTTGGCTTCAAGGTGCCCAGTGCAGCCAACGCCAGCTTCAGCGTGATTATCCAGACCGGGATCCACGCACGCGAGCGCGGCGGACCGGACCACCTGCTTAACTTCCTAGCCGACCTTCTCTGGGCCGAACGGCAAGGCAAAGGGCTCATCTACGGCGGCATGGAGTACACGGCGGCCGAAGTCCGTCGAGCGCGCTCAGTAGGCGTCGTCGTTCTCCCGCTTGTCAACCCCGATGGCGTTGCATACGACCACGCGACCGACTCATGCTGGCGCAAAAACCGCAACCAAGCGAGCGCCCTGCCAAACGACACCAACAGCGTCGGTATTGATCTGAACCGCAACTTCCCCCCGGCGTGGGACAATGCCAAAGCCATGGCGCCAAACACAACTGATGACGCCATATCGGCTGATCCTAGCTCGATCCTCTTCAAAGGGACGGAGCCCCTTTCCGAGCCGGAGTCGAAAAACATTGTCTGGACCATGGATCAGATGCCTGATCTCCGGTGGTTCCTGGATGTCCACTCGATGGCGGGTGTGATGCTCTACGGCTGGGGCCACGAAACAAACCAGGGCAAAGACAAGAGCATGAACTTGCTCAACCCTGCGTACGACGGGAAACGGGGGGCAATCCCCAACAACCGAGCGCTGGGGTATGTGTACAGCGAGTACTACGACCAGCACGAGTACGATGCATCGACCCTCACGGCGGCGGGCATGGTCGACGCCATGGTGGCTTCTGGGGGACGGCAGTATTACGCGCAGCAGTCAGCCGGTCTGTATCCGGCGCCCGGGGCGGCGTCGGACCATGCCATGTACCGGTCGTTGCTGGACCCGGTGACGAAGTGGGCCAACGGCTTCACCCTCGAGTTTGGCGCGGCAAACTTCGACGCTCGCTGCTTGTTCTATCCAACTGTGGAGAGTCATCTGCTGAGCACGGTGGAGACGGGCGCCGCCTTCATGGAGTTCCTGCTCAATGTTGCAAAGTTCAGCTGAGCCTGGCCCAGCCTAATCCACCATGGGTTCCATGCCGACTCCACCATTCAGGGCATGGACTGCGCAGCCAAGCTTTATCCTATCAAATAGTCGGTTTCTGAGATCTGGAAGCGCTGGCGCAGCAGCATCGAGTCGTTGAAAGTCCGCTGGGCCAACGGCCTCCGATGCAACAGAATCAATCTCCCACGCCGAGGGATATATGAGGCGTGGGCTGTATAATTAGCGCTCGCAGGCTGCTGCTGAATCAGTTGGCACGGATTGCATGCTGGCGCGTTGGTCATCGTGTAGCTGGCCAGGCCAATGGCTTCAGTTTTGGAGCTGGTGTTGGAAGCTGTCTTGCTGACCTCATACGAGATCCGAGATGATGTCTCCGCCGAACTCAGATACCCGTAACGTACCCTGTAAATCTGCAACACCTTTCCGAAATGAGACCAGCGTGTGTCTGTGGATCCCTAGCACAAGTCGGGCCACATGCATTTATGCCGGACTGAACCCTCTGCTGCTGTGATGTGCCATTGTTTTCGTCTGTGAACCGCTATCCTGCCCGTTACGACCTACCACTGCTCTGTTTGCTGACAGCAGTCAGCAGCAGCAGCATTCTCCCGACCCGCATCCCGCCTCTAACTCGCAGCACGATTCATTTGACGCACCGTACGCGTCTCGCGGCGAGCGCACTGTCCGCTTGTTCATACAATCGCAGTTCGCCTCTTCCCGGACCTGAGTGAGGGGCATTCGGCGCATTCCATTCTTGCACAGCCTGGCGGGGACGATGGGGAGGAACTGCGTGGTATTTATCAATGGGATGGCAACTCGTCATTGATACGCGGGGTTTGATACGAATTGGCCTCACCGCGTCGTGGCTTTCGTGGCTTGGTAGCGAAAGTTGGAGGAGCAACCGTGGCTGCATCATGCATGCGTTCTCGGCTGCCATTGGCCATCGAGATCGCTTCGAACTGGAGAGTTTGAATCGGTCCAGTTTGTCGGGCGACACAACCTGGCCATCAGCGTGCTGCAAAAGTGAGGCCTCCGTTGACATCCAATCAGTGGATCGGACTTGTTTCAAATTCCCACCCGCTCTCGGTTGGCCACCGTGATCAACGTCACTGATCCCAGTTGGCCTAAATTTCCAGCTCCTCGCGGCTGGCCCTAATAAGACTCCGGAGACTCTTCGCCGGAATTGACCAATCTCTGGTCGCGCTTTGGGCCTTTGGCATCCCTTCGCGCCGGGCAGCAAATGCGCTGGCCAGTCTTTCGAGTGACCGAAGAATAAGAATATCAGATGACCGCCGGCCGAAGCGTCTCAGACACGGGGTGTTTGCTCCAGCTGGCCGGTGGCTCCCATTACGTAGGCTCCTTTGTTCAATCGAGGAAATGGAGCAATGACGATGATCTCTTTGCTGGCAGCGCATTTGCCAAGGCGCCTTAACAAGGCCTAGATTTCATTTTGACTTGGCAGCAGAGTGCGAGCCGTGATGCCAAGCAGCTAGGAGTTTCCTTGTGGTACTTGCATAACAGTGTGAGCACAGTGCAGGCTCGGGCCCCATTGCCAAGGTGTCGTCGCTCCAGGGCGCAGTAGGCCCTCTGTGCCTTGCTACTCACCGCCAGACCGAGACCACGTTAGGCACAAAGCACTGTCCTTGGGGTACCTCGGCTGTACCTGACCGCCAAGCGCGCCGCGCCGAAACTGCTGCTCGCCTCAGTTGGATGGGAATCAAGGCAACGGGATTCCAGAGCAACCCGTCATCCTGCACCCACCGCTGCCGCAGCACTTCCTCGTTTTGTTTTCATTGTCCGCTGTTCGATTGGGCGCACATGCATCGTACTCAGTAGTGCTGCCAGACACACACCTCCGAGAAGAGTGGCCTCTGCTGTGCAACGCGCCCACATCAGCTTTTTTTTTTGCTGGTCAGCAACGTTTTGCCTTATCTTCGCGCTTTTCTTCGTCCCCCCTCCTTCTACTTTCTCCCTGATGCATCTTCGTTCTGATTGAGTAATACTTTATTTCAGCCCCGTGTCAATTAAGCATGGCGGATTCCGAGCCCCCCCCGGGAAAGGAGGTAAGTTTCGTGTGTTTTCGTTCGCTGTCGCATTCCCGAGCTTGCTGCAGGAACCGATGGAGTTGTTTATCGAGATCTTGAGGCGTCCCCATAACAAAACCTTCCTCGCGCTCGCATGTCACAAGTCAGGCTGTTGCTGACTGTCGCGTCCAATTACCAGCGGCCTTCATCCAGCTCCACACCCCCAACTCCCAAGAACGATGCGCCGCGCACCACTGCCGAGTCAACCGGTGCCGGGTTCCGGCTTGACATCGAGGATGCGTTCACCCCCGACCCCGGCACGGAGGACATGTTTGTCGTCCCCGACAACAAGTTCGCCTTCAGCCCCGGCCAGCTCTCCAAGCTGCTGAACCCCAAGAGCCTCGACGCCTTTTACGCACTCGGCGGCCTGGTCGGCCTCGAGAAGGGTCTCAAGACAAATCGCGACACCGGCCTGAGCGCCGACGAGACTAGCATCGACAGCCCTGTCGCCTTCGAGGATGTTGCGCCCAAGGGCACCCCCAAGTATGGCGCGAATGGCGACGTTGAGCCCGTCCCCAAAGCCGGCAACCCTGCGGCATTGCCGCCCGCTACCCAATATCCCGCCGGCACCCCCTTCGGCGACAGGAAACACGTCTTCCGGGACAACACGCTGCCCGAGAAGAAGAGCAAGACGATTTGGGAGCTGGCGTGGATCACCTACAACGACAAGGTTCTGATTCTGCTTACCGCGGCCGCCATCGTGTCGCTTGCGCTCGGTATCTACCAGACCGTCGGCGTCCCTCATACCGATGGCGCCGCCAAGCTCGAGTGGGTCGAGGGCGTGGCCATCATTGCCGCCATTGTCATTGTCGTGGTGGTTGGCACTCTGAACGACTGGCAGATGGAGCGCCAGTTCAATAAATTGAACGAGAAGCACAATGACCGCACCGCCAAAGTAATCCGCTCCGGCAAGTCTGTCGAAATCTCTGTCTTCGATATCAACGTTGGCGATGTGATGCATCTGAGCACCGGCGATCTTGTGCCTGTTGACGGCATCTTCATCTCTGGACACTCTATCAAGTGCGACGAATCGTCCGCCACGGGTGAATCGGATCTGCTGAAGAAGTTCCCTGCCGACGAGGTGTTCAACACTCTCCAAGAGATCGCCAACGGAGGCAAGGTGCCGGACAACGTGGAGAAGCTTGACCCCTTCATCATTTCTGGCAGTAAGATCAACGAGGGCACGGGCACGTTCTTGGTCACCGCCGTGGGCGTCAATTCTAGCTATGGACGCATCACAATGGCCATGCAGACCGAGCAGGAAGATACGCCCCTCCAGAAGAAGCTTAACAACCTTGCCGACTGGATCGCCAAGCTCGGTGGCGGCGCGGCCCTACTACTATTCATCATCTTGCTCATCAAGTTTTGCGCCGGGCTGCCCAACAATCCCGACAATGCGGACCAAAAGGGCCAGACTTTCTTGCGCCTTTTCATCACCTCGGTCACGGTCGTCGTCGTCGCTGTCCCCGAAGGCTTGCCGCTGGCTGTGACTCTTGCTCTGGCGTTTGCTACCACTCGAATGATGAAAGACAACAACTTGGTTCGCGTCCTGAAGGCCTGCGAGACCATGGGTAACGCCACTACGGTATGCTCCGACAAGACAGGTACTCTCACACAAAACAAGATGACTGTTGTGGCGACAACTCTTGGAAAGAGCATCAGTTTTGGCGGAACAGAAACCCCCTTGGAGGAGCCAGAGGAGAAGCCCAAGGTCGCTAACACCGTCCCCAACGTGCCCGTCGCCGAGTTCGCGAAGGGATTAGGATCCACCGTCAAGAAACTGCTCATTCAGTCCAACGCTGTCAACTCGACTGCTTTCGAGGGTGATGTGGACGGCGAAAAGACATTCATTGGCTCCAAAACGGAGGTGGCCCTACTGACTCT
>Ga0247770_1000664_pt1 | contig 32082 bp, 21 predicted proteins | sample UWRJL136409B6_FD_179943 | JGI IMG/M metagenome (GOLD analysis project Ga0247770, IMG submission 179943) | Plant litter microbial communities from Arlington Agricultural Research Station in Wisconsin, United States - UWRJ-L136-409B-6 | ecosystem: Environmental > Terrestrial > Plant litter >... | reverse complement strand
ATAGCTAGTAGGGGGTGGCTTGTTATGGCTGGTAGGGGGTAGCTTGTTATAGCTGGTAAGGGCTTGGCAGTGGGCTTGGTAATGGTCTTGGCAGCAGAAAAAATTTTGCTCCGGTCGGTGCCTTGGTGCTCCCTACCTTCCGACACCTGCTGTGGCCGCGCACGTGGCTGCGCGCGGCTGCAACTAGTGTGGATAGATAGAGTTTTTCCAGGGCTTTCGAACGGCGTTAGTCTCGTCAGTTTTGCGCACTTGGTTAGTATAAAGGAATTGTGCGATATCCCCTTTAACGGTATTCTTTATATAGATATTAATAGTTTATTTTAATATTTAGTTATCTGACACTTATAACGTATACTTTAATATACCGTTCCCTATTTTATTAAATATGGTAACGGGGATTAAGATTAGGTTAATGTCCTTATAATCCTATCTCTAATTAAGGGTATTAGCTTATTTATTATCTTTTCCTTTAATGTAATAGATTTAAAAGTGGAATAAGGTTATTTACTTTACCTATTGTGCTTACTGTAAGCTAAGTTCTTTCGTTAAGAAGTATTAAAGGTTATTATAATCTGAAAAGACTTAAATTAGTTCTTCTATACTGCTTAAATATAATGCCCATTTAGTGAAATATTAAATAATCGTTATTAGTTCTTTATTATAGATTAGGTATTATAAGGTTAGGCTGTAGATCCCTTTTAATAAGAAGGTAACTAGGTAATGTTTCCTATTGTCTTAGACTTAGCTAAGTTCTTTACCGATTATAAACTTTAAGGAGTTTATCTTAATTTAGAAAGGTTTTAAGAAATTAAGGAGAGTTAGAATTAATGTTATAATAAAGGTGTGTTTAAGGTCTTTAAACGCCTTTTACTATTTATTAATTTACTTAAACGGTTTACTTATCCTTATAAGTTTATATAATAGTTTTACGATTTTTGTAAAGTATTTAATAAAGTATTAATAGAAGTTTACAAAACTAATAAAAGCTTATAACTCTATTTAATTCTTTAAAGTAAGCCAGTCCCTAACTGCCTCTGTCTTCTCTAATTGCATTTTAAGCTTTTTAGGGGTTATTTTAAACCTTAAATAGTTTAACTTTTAAATATAAAAGTGGCTTTTTTCCAAGTTTACTATCAGTTTTACCTTTTTAAAAGCTGTTAAAACTTATTATATATATTTTTAATGTTCTTTTAAAGTTTCGGAATAGATTAGAACGTTGTTTAAATATATAAAGATAAACTTATTAAGGAAGGGGTGGAGAATACTGTTAATAAGGCCTTAGAAAGTTATAAGGGCGTTTATTAATCCTATTAGTATAATACAGTACTGGTAATACTTATTATAAGTCTGAAAAGCTGTCTTATATTTATCCTCCTCTTTTACTTTAATATAGTTAAATCTTATAGGGAAATTAAAATTAAAGAACCAGTTTACCTTAATAATCCATTCTTGCATTTCCGTAATAAGTAGTAATAGGTAATAATTCTTAATTATATCCTTGTTTAACGTTTAGTAATTAATAACTATATATAGCTTACTGTCTCCTTTCTTTAGGACGAATAGCATTAAGTACCCTATTAAGGATTAGGACTTTATAATAAACCTGTTTTTTAAATTTTTATTAACGTATTCCTTTAAGGCTTTAACTTATTAGGGGTTTAGGTGGTAAGGCTGGAAGTTACAGAGCTTTACTCCCAGCTTTAATTTGATTTTATAATCTTACTGTTTATAGTCTGGTAATTATAGTATCTTTTTTTAAAATAAGGTAAACTTCTTATATTTTACAGGTACCTTAAATAAGTTAATTTCTTCACTTATTTATAGATTAGCTTTTTACTTCTTTTTACCTTTTAAGTTATCACTTAAGTAATGTAGTAGACTCTTTAGTCCTTTAACCGTTTTAATAAACTTAACCTAAACTGTGCTTAACTTTAAGGGTTTAACGTGTTTTTAAATACTTATGTATCTTTAAAGTGGTTTAGTGCCTTTCTAACTTCTTTTAAATGGTGATTGCTATTAGGGGACTTGTTAAAGGTAAGGTAGCCACTCCTTTAGTTAATTATAGAGTTATACTTTTCCAGTTAAGGTAAACTTAGGATTATATTATATCTTATAATTAGTGTAATGTTAAAGTCTACTTATTATTTATCCCTATCCACTTTAATTAAGAGTGGCAAGTGGTGGGTGACTTTATTATTATTATACTAATATAAGCCTCCTTTCTTATTTTAAATGGGAATAACCTTTTTATACTTTTAGTTAAGGAGTTTCCTTTAGTTAATTAGTAAGGGGTGTATTAGGTTAAAAGTATTTCCGTTATTAATTACTGTTTTTACCTTAAGTGGCCTTCCTTTTCTGTCTGTTAGGTTAACATTAACGGAATAATACTTATGCTTTTTTAACATTTAAATTATAGTAACTATCTGTCCTTAAGGTCTTATTTAGCTTAACCTTTAAATACCTCTCTTTCTTCTTAAGGTTTTTACTAACTAGTAGATTACTAGTTTTCGGCCCTTTTAAAGGGCCTGTAACCTTTTTTTAATTCCTTTTAGAAAAACAAGCAGCTTTAATAAACCTAGTGGTTAACCCTTTTTAGGTTTTTATATCTTAACATCTAGTTAACTTTAAACGGTATAATATTTTTAAAGTCCTTAATAAGTTAATAATACGTTTTATAAGACTGGATTACAGTAATGTCTTTTTACTTTTAAATCCGTTAGTAATCCTCTTTCTTCTATTATTCTCTGGCTTTTCCTTTAAAGTGTAGTGAGCACGTTATAACTAGGTAATTATTAAATACCCCTCCTTACTAACACGTAATAAAGGCCTAGTTAATTACAGTAACCTTTCACTTATTACCAGACTCTTTTATTAAGGAGTAGGAGATTTAGTAATCAGTTAGTTCTAACTCCACCCTTATAATAGCGTAGTCTTATCTTTATACGCTAGGGAAGTGATTATAAAGGGCCTTAGGTTTATAATATTAGTTAAGAGCGTAGTTGTCGTACACGTAATTACTTTACAGTATATCCTTATAGTTAGGGTGGCCGATGTTAACTATAGGTGTTACGGTTATAAAGTATGGAATAGGAGGAGTAGTGCCTTATTTCTTCTCTCCCTCCACTTACCTCTAGGTTTATTATTTCTCTTAAACCTCTTGTTAAAACTCAGGTAATAATAACCTAACTTATTCTTTTATAAAGTAGCCCTTTTTAATAAGTTAGTATTTAAATTAATTAGTAAAGCGAACTCTGTTATAAAGTTATAATTTAATCTTTACTACTTTATCTTTAGACGTTACAGTAAGGCCTTTAACTTACAGGTCTTTCACTTTATCTATTAACTCTTAATGTTTTTCCTTTAATTCCTAGACTCTTTATTAATGTACTTACTTAATACCTTCTTAAAAGACCTTTAAAGTACTAATCTAAAGCACACCAGCTTTAATATAAGGCAGTTATCTAAGCTATCCTTCTTCTAAAGAGGTAAGGGTGTTAATCTACTTAATGTGCTTAAAGTGTTTAAGAGTTTCAGGGGGCATAGTTAAGAAGAACTTTTACTTTTTTAACTCGATTCTTTCTACTTACTTTCTTTCACTTTCTAGGGCTTACTTTACCATTTAGGTAGCTTAAAGGGCTAGTTCTCTAACTCCTTTAACTATCTTAGTAAGGTCTGAGTCGGGGTCCTTCCTTAATTCCTAGGCTTACAGGGTAAGGTTTTTAAAACCTGTGACAGCTAATTAGAATATCTCTTCTTAAAGTCAGTCTTTTATAACCTACACCTTTAATAGTTTTAAGTTTCCACTTTAAAGTCAGTTTATTATAACCTGCACCTCTGTAGCTGACTTTTCCAAAACACCCTTAAGGACTAGGTATACCACGTCTTAAGGTTCCTTTTCTTCTTCCTTATCTCTTAAGTTACATTTGTTTATCCAGGTGTAGTCTTTTTTATTACCTACTATCCTAATATAGACGTCTTTAAAGTTAAACTTAACGTGTTTTCTTCTATTTAGGATTAGTTTCTAACTAACTTACTTTAGTAACAGGCACTGTTATACTATATAGCCTTTTTTATTATAATTAAAGTATTAGACCTATAACAGGTCTTTAAGCTGCTTCTGCTACTGTTATCGTTAAGGTTTATCACAGTTAGGTTAGTTTTAACAGTTTACTATACTAATATCTATCAACTTAGGGTAGTAGCCTGTTATAGTTAACTAGTTCCCCTTCTTAAGTTTACTTAACTAGTAAAGAGTTTATTCCTTTTAAAAGTTCTTTTAATAATAGTAATTATAATATTAATTATTAACCTTAATAGCTATCTTAACTAACTTTTAAAGACGGTCTAGTTAGTCTTCTTAATAGAGATCTCTAATAACGTGCTCCTTTAGGCCACTTTAAAACAGTATTACTAGGGCCTTTTAGCTAAGTTTAATCTTTACTACTTCTAGTTTAAAATATGTAGAGAACTTAAAGACTAAAGACATCTATTTTAAGGTTATAAAGTATTACTTAGCCTGTTTAAGGGCGTTTAGTTCTTTAAACTTAATTTAGAGTTAGTTAATAAAAATGTTAAAGTTATTAAAAAGGGCTTAAGTCTCGGGGGCTTCCTTTTATACTCTATTTACAAAAAGGTTATTAATTATCTTCGTATAGGGTTTATACTAGCGGGCAGCTACTCTATCTAATAAAGCTCCTGTAAACCTAACCTTTCCTTCTTTTTTAAAGAACTGTTTATTATAATAAATAATATAACTTTAAAGCTAGGTTATTTAAGACTTTAGTTACGTAAAGTCTCCTTTAAAGTGTAACAGTAAGGGGAGCTTTACCTGTTTCTTCTATAAGCCCTTAAGGTTATTATTCTCTAGTTTAATAACGTTAAGTTAGGCTTAAAGTTTCTTAATAAGACCGATATAGTTTTTAGTATCTCTAGGGAAAGCTTTATTAAGTTCCTTAACTAATCTCTGCTAATTAAGGTTTAATTTTTTAAGGTGTGCAGCTAATTTATCGACAGTAGGGAGCTAAGGTTAAGCTTACGCTTTTTTAAGCTCCTTACCTTTTCCAGAGGTTAATATATTAATGGTAAGAGGGAGGTAATGTCTGGGAATTTAATAAATAACGTTTAAAACTGTAACGCTAGTATTATATTACAATCTGCACCTAATATAAGCCTTAAGAGGACTGGTGTAGGTTAAGATAAAACGTATAATAAGACGCTAACAGGTAGGGGGTGTTCCGAAGACAGTTTGTTAAGCTAGTACTCTTAGACGGGGGTTTAATGTCATTGTAAGTTATTGTTACTATAATGTACAGAGATAAGTTTAAATAATAGGATATAAATAAATAATTAAATATTAGTGTGAGGAATTAAAGTCCCTTACAGTAGTTATAGGTATAACTATGGCTATTTATACTAATTAACTAGGGGGTACTTTATACCTTGCTTATAGCGTTATAAGTGCTCGTTATGTAAGCACCTTACACCACGCAAGCGTTCTGCTTATAAGGTTTCTCCTACTTGCGATGCGAGTACTCGGCATGTTACAAGCAGCACCTTATTAGTTATAGGGGTTTTGGGTCTTTACACCCCTAGCCTAATGCGTTCTAGACAGTGTACACTATCCTCCCACACTGCTCCTTCTGTAGGGGATTTGTCGGGCCGCCCCGGCCTAAGTGACAGCCTGTAAGGTTATCACACCCCTATTTAAGGAAGCGTTACAAGTCTTCCGAACACAGGGCTGCTACAGCCCCTTATTTAAGGGGTACCCTATGTCTTTTAAGAACGTTTAGGAGCCACAAAAAGGCCCCTAAATCTCCAGTTTCCACCTAGCTTTACCATTAGCTGTATATAAAAGTCGTAGGTAAAGCGTTTTACACTTCTGGCCTTAATGCATCGCTCTAGGACTGAATAGTTATTATAATTCTATTTAAACTGTAACCTGTGTTCAGCTGTGCCTGTAACTAGTACCCTCTAATACTACCGAAATAGGGTGCGTCGTTTAAGTCCTTAGTGTAGCTAGGGGGGCCCTCCTCCCCCTAACGTAACTACTACTATATAAGTAGTAAAGCGTAACTGCGCTTACAGGCTTAATTAGGGCCGTAAAGCGCATATGGGCCTGGCATTAAAAGAAGAAGTAAAAACTACGTTGATTCGCATTCCTTACGCGCGCGCGCGCGACTGGAAGGCCACAGATTCGAACGCTGGCTGTGGGAGTTGTTTTTCCAGAGGAGAGTAAAGAAAGCCCTTAAAGGATAGAAAACTCTCTGGGCGACTCGGAGACTTAAATGGTCTTATGGCTGCGTAAGTAACCAGCTGAGAAATGGTAGTGGCTGGAAACGGCTGGCGTAGACCTACACTAACTGCTAACGACTGGTAGAGGGCTGGCCGTGAATCTAGTATATAAAGGGTTGTTATGTGGCCTAGGCTGGAACACTACGTTATTTCTAAAAAGAAGGCACGTGCTTCTAGAGGCTTGAAGAGCCGAAGAGGGCGAGTGTTCCAGAGGCTTAGAAAGCCGAAGAAGGCCTGAAAAAGGCACGTGCTTCTTAAAGTTTAAAGTGGTTCTGGCTACACGAATAGAGGTGGTTCTGGAAGGCCGGCCTTATAAGGTAAGGCCAGAACCAGAGGCTTGAAGAGGCTCTGGGTTTGAATCTAAAGCGTTTTGCCTTCTTTACCGTAAACTGGAGGCTTAAAGGCGGAGGAAAGAATTTAAGCGTTGTGGGCTGTTTTCACCCCCTAGTTAAGCTACATTAGTAATAGTAGCTTAGCTAGAGTAAGCCACACTAAGCAGATCCGTTATCGTTAGCCTTACGGCCCTAACGTGCTTATTAAAGCCAGCTAAGGAAGGAAGGAGGTTACCATTACGTAAGGTGTTAAGGCTTTATTAAATCTAAGGAGTTAGTTCCAGAATTAGTTCCAGAAGCTATTAGCTGTTATTAGCCAGTGTACGCAAACAGTCTAAAGGCCCTAAGTTTAAACCAGGGCTAAATCTCGCCTTTTCTTATTAGCTAGAGCTAGGTGCCTAAAACCGTAGCTTTAAAGGCGAGAGGTCTGTAGGCTTACAGAGCCCTAGCCGAATAGGGGCTCCTGTTAGAAGAAGGAAGGTCTGCCGTGCGTGTAGTTAAGGTCCGTAAAGTAGTTCCGTAGAGCCTTCACCCCCCAGTTAAGTCTCCAAACAGGGGCTTAGCTAGAACAGGCTAGTGGAACGGAACTAGTTAGTGGAAGCCTTCGCTGAATTAGAAAAGGCTAGCCTAAAAAGGCTTAGTTTAGCTTTCATCCCCCAGTTCAGCTCTAAATAGGAGGTTGACTGTAAAGGCTAAGTAACGCCTTAGCTAAACACGGTAAGAGACCCTAAGTTCGAATCAGGGTAAGGCTCTACGAAAGCCTTTTCGTTATTAATTACTGAAAGAAAAGTCCGTAAAGCCGAAAGAAGAAAGGTTAAAAAATGGTTTTACAGTGCCCTAAGCGTATAAAGGCAAAGTTATAGCTGTAACACTCTGTAAGGAGGGTTAACAGCTGCTGTAAAGGCTATACAGGTGTTATCACCTGGCGTGGCGCCTTTAGGGTCTTATAATAAGCGAATGTGTAAGATTTAGCTTCTAGAGGCTTCTATTAGTGCTAAACAGTTAGTAAGCTTCTTCCGAGATTGGAATCTAAGCCCTTAAACTAGCCCCTGAACTTGCGAAACTTAAATAGGTCAGTCTAAAGGGTTTAAGCGGTACAAATTACTGAGAACTGCTAAGAGTAGCTAAAGGAAGCTAAGGCTCTGAGTGCACGCGTCATTATTTCTCACACGACTGGAAGGCCACGTTTAGCCGCGAGTGTAATGGACTGCGATGGCTTTAATTTGTGAGTTGCGTTGCCGAACTACACTGCTGTTATTGCAGGTGTAGTGGCTGAAGGTTCTGGCGATGACTTTGTTACGGATTGGAAGAAAGAAGATGACCGAAAACAGTGGTAATAAAGCTGAATTATGTTGAACAGAGGTTGTTAGGAAAAGCCGGGCTTATAACTGTAGAACACAAAACAGAGCGGTTTTCTGGCCGTTCGGCAAAAGAGTGACGGAATTGCTTATTCTAGATAAAAAGGAGAGGGTGGCAGAGAGCCAGTAACATAGTGGTGGAAGGTGGCGAGTCACGTGGCCAACCAGGTGACCATATTGTATCACAATACTACTTCCTCCACCAATATTGACATTCTGTCTATGTACAAACGCTCTTATAGTTAGGGCTCCCACGTCCCCATCAGTTCCGCATCATAATCTTAAGAATATCTCTTGCACTTTCGGTATCTTCATCTACAACAAGATCATGTCCCATGCTGAGCATAAAGCTCAGTGTCCCCCCATCGCTTCTCGATATATTTCAACTCATCATATGCGAACATATTGTCAAGGAAGTGACCCTCGGGCAGGACCCATTCTTCCTCAGACAAGGCACTATGATGCCGTCCTTTTAGCAGGTCCTCCGTGATCTGATCCCGAAGGATGGCCTTTGACCGCTGACGGCCCTCCTGGCTGTAAAATCTTAGTTGATGGTCGTGCAAAAAAGCGCCGACGTTTCCCCACCTGTTGCGGATGCAGTCCATCTCGGCATCCAAAAACACGTCGGAATAGGCAACGATTTTCTTCACGTTAACCTTGCCCTTGCCCTTGACTTACTTTTCATCTTCATTCTCCTTCGGTCCCATCATGGCTCGAAAAACCCTCATACCCTCGCTGCGCTCATCCTCATCGTAGATACTTAGGCCGTAGCTCTAGAGGAACTTGTACTCGCCACCGTAGTGTTCCTTCAACCACGCCTTCTCCACTGGCGTATATGCGTCCTCGTCCCGTTTTTTCTTGACGCTCAACGTCTTCTCCTTTGGCGCACCGGTACTCGTTTTGCGGCTTGCTGCCTCCCATCTGGCCTGCTCCGGATCCGGCCATTGGACATATATTATGTATCTTTTGCCCTCCACAAATACGGATGGCCCCGTGGCAGGGCCAATAGGTGGTCAGCTGAGCTTGAGGACGGTAACGCCACACCTGTTGACAAGACATCCCAGCCGTCTACCATTGTCGTCGCTGAGCGTCCCAACTGTGCCATCGTGCATTACGCGGTACTCCATATTCCAATCCGCCGTCATAGCGGAGAGGATATTGCAGAGGGCATCGGGCACGTGCAAGACGTTCTCAATACGAATAGTAGAGTGTGTCTTGGACCCCGAGCGTTGTGGCCAGACCTTGACCGGGAGCTCGACGGTGCCGACGGCAATGGCCTTCAAAGACTCTCCCTAGGACGAGGTGGTGACATACGTCTTGAATAGATGATACTCGACGAATCAGTCACGGTCCTTCGATACACTGCAAATTATCAGTCAATTGCAGAGTCGATTGCGAGCGAAAGCTGACCTACTGGACCCCACAAGCAGTCGACACAACCCAGTCCGGGCAGAGACCCTGGCTTGGACTTCTGGACGGCATGTTCCAGGTTTACGGTGGCGAGCGTTTTGGATTCGACCTCAGATTGCGGCAGAATTTGTTGTTGCGCGAGGAGACGACGAGAAAAGACACGAGAAATCGCGTTGCAGTGGAGACGTGATTGAAGTGGGGACGTTCTCGTCCTTTGGCCCTATGTCCCTGCCAGAAAGAAGTAACGAGATGCGATGTCAGCTGATGGGGCGATGATGTTGCCAGGTTCCGGGCGCTAGCTTCTCCGAGAGCAGTTCGGCAGTTGCCATTTGATGGGACTGACATGGCTTCGCGAAGGGACCGCTTGATCCGTCCGACAGGTCTCTGGTCAGCTGGGTAGGCCACCTTCTTTGTTTGTCAGGAAGCGTAGGTACGGCAGGACATCCAGGAGCTGGATGGCTATCGTAATTCATCCGCCGCGTTCGATCTGCTCGACAATGATTTGTTGGCTCGCCAGAGCTCGGAAGTCCAGGTGCGGAAGACACCAAACTGGACCCTCGGATTCCGGAAACTTCATGGATCAGTTATCAACAAAATAAAGCGACCTGTGCTTTTAGCACCAGAAGCGTAAATGTGGATCATGTCTCTTCTGGTCAGCTCTAGATACTTCTAGCAGCTAAGAGTTGTGGCGCACGAAGTTCCAGACCAGATGCAGTAGTTGACGGTTCTGAGGGCCAGATCCTTGTGACTTAAATAGATATCTAACCCATTCTATTAAGAGAATGGCAAAAAGGGCGTGCCGTAGTCGGGCGGGCCCTTCGACTTAAGTTAACCCTGAACATGAACTCCTCCGAGGCTCCTATTTCGTTTCAATCAATTTCAACCCATCATCCAACAGCTTGTACAAGTCAACAAAGCTGTTCTCAAGGGGGATTTTTCGCCTCCGTTACTCGTCACGGCCAAACAATAGCAGTTTTCCTGTTGTTTAGCTTGAGTCCACAGGGTAAATCCCCGAGAGCCTAGCTCTCCGCAACGTATATCTCGGAATGGTGAAGTTTGCGTCCCGCTCGGCGAGGAGGGAGTGCGATGGCCACAATGGGGCAATCGTCATGCCTTATTAAGGTTCGAGCAATGGCTCGGCCGCCATCGCGGTCCTCTTCTTTGTAGATGCTCAGCCTGTGGGCTCGCAGAAACTTGTATTCGCTACCGTAGTTCTTTTTCAGCCATTTCTCCTCCTCCGGCGTATACTGTCGACGGTGTCCGAGGCGTTTGTGGCGCGACTTGCTGCCTTCCATCTCGCTCGCTCCGAATCCGGCCACTGCACGCTGACCGCATACACTGAGTCGTTCTCGAAAGTCGAAGGCCCTGTTTTCAGGCCAATGGGGGGAGCACTGAGCTTGATGGAGGGAAGGAGAAGACCATTGGTCTCGACCAGATATCCCAGTCGGCGGCCTTTGCCGTCGGTAAGCTTGCCCATTGTTCCGTCGGCCATTCCACCGAGCTGGAAACCCCACCGATGTTCAATAGCAGCGATTTTCACTGCGAAAACATTGCAAATACTGCTGGGAATATGCAGCACGTTCGCAAGTCGAGTTGTCGAGTGAGCACCGCGTTCCAAGCCGGAGCCGCCGAGCCAAAGCTTAACCGTGATCTCAACGGTGCCGACTGCAATGGCATCCACGAGCTGGGAACCATACATTGTGGTTGTTTTGGTCTTGAATGGCGTGTGCTCGATGAACCAACCACGGTCTTTGGTGGCGCTGCAAATGGAAATTAGTAGGTTGCAAAGCTGCGACAGCGGGGTTTCACTCACTGAACGTTAGATGAAGTAGAGACAAGCCAATCGGGGCATAGGCCCGCGTCTGTGTCCTCGGACGACATGGTTTTGCTCGTTGATTGGAGTGACTCTCTCATTCTCGGTGTCTGGTGGGAGAAGTTGCCTATCTGTAGATAGTGTATTAAGTGGGAGAAACGTGGAGGAACCGCCAGAGCCGGGGCTCCTTCCTTTTGAATTGCGCTCCACACCCCGGAAAGCATGACAGCACCGTGTGGGCAGTTGATGTTATCAGGCGGTAATATAATTCTTTGGGTTCGGTCCCTCGCTTCACGGGGGGTTCACTGTGCTAGCCAGAAAGTATGCTGGATTACGGCTTTGTCTTGCATGTGCAAATAAAAGGCCGCGGGTATTTGGCAGACAACACCGTGACGCTCTCGACCCTACGATATTTGAAAGAAAGATAGTTTCACTCTCACAGCCTAGGTACTTATTAAACAGTGGAGTCTTATCTAGGGCAAACGTCAATCGATTGGTCGCTCCAGGAAATAGAGTGGGCTCTTTCCTCCAACATCGGAAAACCTTCGCTGTCATACAACCTAAATGTAATGCAACTTCGCAAGGTCGAGCGCGGTGCCTCCGAGATTTTGCAGCCGGCGGGGGAGCCTGACAGTATCCCTGTGCTAACACAATGACCTTTGGTTCACCGCAATGTTGGGTGTGTAGGTGCAACTTACCATAGACTTGGGGGGATGATTTTCTTGTGTGCGTGCACATGTGCCCTGGCTATGGGGAGTGGGGGGTCTTTTCACCGCTACATCCTACGTGACAGATCGCCGAACATAAACGCGTGTCCACAGAATACCTACAGTCCGTTATAATTCCAATGGCATGGAATCCCGCCTGGTAAGAATCCCGCGGGTTGGGTGTGGACTGTTCGCCTTCAAATTTGAGTCGAATGAGATGGCCCGTCAAAATCACATTCCTGGCAACCCCCACGCCATAGAACCAGAAATTCGGACCCTAGTATTCGTATTGAACGGTGAGAGACAAACTTGTCAACCGTGCATACAGACCGCACACCCTCTCGCATGTGGTGGAACCCTCGGACAACTTGGAATTAACAGGCAGGGTTCTGTGGCCAATCAGGGAGGCGTGACCGACCGCTTTCCTTGATGGCGATCCGAGTTTTGCGGAGATGCGTTTCGGGACATCCTTCGTCCTTCGGCGAAGAATCCTACAAACGGATTTTCCATCCCATAAAAGGCCAGCAGGCCAGCCAAATCAGAAACTCGTTTCTTCTCACTCTATCTGCTGTGCAGATTGTTTTCAGAGCTTCAAAATGGATCAGATTGTAATTGCTTCGAACGTCACCGAGGCCCAAAACCTCAGCGGGGCTTGTGTAGGTCCCTCCTTTCTGCATTCGCACTTGACAGGGCCAGTAAACTAATATTCCCAGTGCATCGCCCTGCTATCGCTGTTCGGAGACTCGAAAGTCTCATTTCCTGGAAGCAGTGGCTATAAATCCTCGCAGGCTTCATATTTCGCCATCCAACAAAGCGAGTTCGCCCCCCTCTGCGTTGTGTCGCCCACATCGCCCGAAGATGTTTCAGAGGTGATTAAGGCGTTGGTCGGAACCTCCAGCTCGCTCGAGAGCCCCGAACAACAGGCAACCTGCAACTTTGCCGTCCGATCGGGCGGCCATAGCAGCGTTCCTGGCGCGGTCAACAGCGACGGCGGCGTGACAATCGACCTGCGCGCCCTCAATGACGTCAAGCTCAGCTACGACAAGTCTACGGCACACATTGGGGTCGGCGCCCGATGGGGAGAGGTCTACACCTACCTCGAGACATTCGATCTATCGGTGGCCGGCGGGAGAGTGTCTCAGGTGGGAGTTGGCGGCTTGACGACTGGCGGCGGCATTTCCTTCTTCTCTCCGCGGTACGGATGGGCCTGCGACAGCGTCACCAACTTCCAGGTCGTGCTGCCCGACGGCTCAATCGTCAATGCGAACGAAAAGGAGAACCGAGACCTCCTCCTAGCCCTTCGAGGCGGCTCTGGTAGCTTTGGGATTGTCACGCGCGTCGACATGACCGCATTTGAACAAAAAGCGTTCAGAGGTGGCAGTGCATTTTACGACCTGTCTACTATTGATCAGCATTTGGCGGCATTTGAAGAGATAAACTCACCCGATAAGTTCGACGAATACATCTCTCCAATCTTTGGCTTTGGTTTTGCTGTCGGCCAAGGATCTTTCATCTTTCAGAATCTGGTGTACACAAAGGACGAGTTGAGCCCCGCGACGTGGGCGAAGGTGGATGCAATCCCTTCACTTCAGAGCACACTACGGATCGACAAGATGAGCGCCTTTGCTACCGAGATGGGTGTCTTCAACCCCATGGGCAAGCGGTAAGTGCTAATGTTTGGGAAGTTCTGCCAGAGTTTTCACTGATATCAGCAGCCAATATTGGCTTCAAACCACATTCCAATCAACCCCCGCGATGCTCAATGCGTCCTTCATTCACTGGGAGGCTTCTCGCGCCACTGTCGAGCACGTCCAGGACTTGGTCTGGTCGCTGTCTCTCCATCCGATCCCACCAAATATCTACAAGAACCGCCACTCCACCGGGAACTCTCTCGGGCTCTCGGAGAGGACGGGCACGCTGGTCATTGCAGGCTTTACAGTATCCTGGACAGACAAGAAGGATGACGAGATTGTTCACAAGACGGCCAATGCACTGATGGAGGCCATTGAGAAGGATTCTCGAGAGACCGGGGCGTACGACGAGTACCTATATCTCAACTATGTCGGCGCGTCTCAGGATCCCATCGCATCTTACGGTAGCAAGACGGGCAAGGCGTTCCGCGAGGTAAAGAAGAGGGTCGACCCCAACGGGCTGTTTTCTCATGGGAGGTCCGCTGGGTTCAAGCTTGCGGACTAGTTCGTGGCAATGAGAGGGGCTCGATCTCGCGGATACAACTGGGACCACGGGACGGGGGAGAGGAATGAGTTATACGCCTACCGATCTATGCCGTAATAAATACGTATCATACTGCCCTTTTCTCCTCGCTGCTGCACACCACCGTCGCCCATGAGGTTCTTGTCGAGAGGACTAAGACAACAAGACCTCCGATGATGGGATGACTGCCAGATGGCCTCGTACTTAGTGGGTGCTATTGAGAGTGCGAGGATCGGATACTCGTTCTCATCTCTCTACTTGTCAGACTCCAGGAAAAGACAGTTAAATTTTCGGATGAGCTCAGACTGCGCGACTGTCCGACTCCGCTTGTTCGAATGACGCTCTGCTGCCGAGGAGGGTCAGCGGTCAAGACTTGGATCCATTTTAAAGGGGGGGAATGTTTGCCTTAGAATGCCGTCTTCTTTTGTTAGGGAATTCATCCTGACAGCGAGGATATGGCCCCATCTGTCCCCTGCGCCGGTCGTCTTCCAAGCGACGGCAATATTGTGGCTGAGCTGGACAGGCGGCATGTAGCACATGTTTGGTACGCATGCGCACAGACTACCTATTCAAGACATTTACCATTCGTATAACGACCAATGCCTCTCTCAGCCAGCTAGGATAGTAACATCCCTCCCGAACTAGCCATACGTGATTCCAACTAAGGCCGCGGAAGACGGAAGTTCGGGCCGATGTCGCAGTCCTGGAAGGTGGGTAGCCGCGTTGGGTTACGTGCACCTGAGCGACTCGGTGTTGTTCCTAGAGTGAGAGCGAAGATGATGCTGAGAGAGCAACTACTTGATACGGGGCCCCAGGCATGAGTAGTAGAAGATAAAACCGTAGGTTTTTTAATTTACCTGTAGGTTTTTAGGTTACCGTACTGGTGATTATAGGGGGTAGACATGGGATGTTATAAGGGCATAGCATGCAAAAAAAAAGAGAATGTCTATTTGTACCGTAGTCGCGGTCTATTTGTACCGTACCCCACAATTTCTCTCCATACATAACCCTAACCCCGCGCAAAGCGGCCCGTGCCCACACACCTCCATTTACGTCATTTGCATCTGCGCGTCGAATTCAATTGATTCTGTCACCACTTTCCACACCCCACCACCAACAACCACCGCCATCTCAATCGCGCGCAGTTGCGATTCTTACTCCCAGAGGTAATTATTAGATTTGCGCATTTTTTCCGGGCTAACTAAGTGCTCAGATGGCTGAGAAAAGCCCGCCGCGCATAGGCGTGATTGATTCCGACCCCGAAGTCGATGCTGACGGCGATGCGACCGATCTCTTCCTCGACGACAAGCCTCCAGAGCCTCTTTCAAACCCCCCTCCAAGCCACAGGCTCCTAACCGACCAATATAACTCCCTTAAGGCCTTAAAAAGCGATTTACAAAACTTTACGGCCTCCGCTGGCTTCTATGTTCTCAAGCTTCGCTCTAACAACTACGTCAACAGTATCGGTTACACTAACGTTACGTTCAGCTGCCAGAGAGGTGCAATTAGGCCCTCAAAGGCCGTATCTCGCTCTACAAGCATTACGAAGATGGGGTGCCCCTGGAAAGTAACGGTTAAAGCGCTTGCAAAGAACGGTTGGAAATGGACCCTCGAGATCAACGCCAATTATGACGGCCATGAGAACCACAGTGGTGATGGCTTCAATTCCAGACCTCACCTTAATACAGAACATAAGACTTTTATTACTACCTTTACTAACCGAGTCGGTATTTCAAACCGTAAGGTTACTACGAGCTTACACGATACCTTCCCTAGAGTCCTCTTCACTATACACCAGATTAGGAACTACCAGTATAAGCTCCGGAAGTAAGTAATAGCTGGGTACACTCTATTCTAAGTAATAATAAAGCTACTTAACGATAAGGGAGTTTCTTATACTCTAAAGTGGGTAAAAGACTTAGAGAGTAATAACGACGATAAGACTTGAAAGCTAAAGGGCTTGTTTTAGACCTATAAATGGTGTAAGGAGTAGTAGGCTTAGAACCACTGGGTTTAGATGTACAATAACACATATAAAACCAACAATAAAGGCTTTACTCTCTTCTAAGTTATAAGGCTTAACCACCTCGGTATGGCTTTCTCCTGCGGCTTCGGCCTCATTAACAACGAAAGCTAAGAAGGTTTCGACTGGTTAATGGAACAAGTTAATGCTATTCGTAACAAGATCGGCACTAAGCCTCCTTTTATTACTATTACGGATCACAATAAGGTAATAAAAGCCGCAATTACCAAACAGTATCCTCACACGAAGCCATAAACGTGTATATTCCACCTTAACAAAAACGCCACGGCCAACATTAAGCGCTTATAGGATAAGGAGGCTGTAGCCGCAGTCGCCACCACAGTGGGCACCTTACCCCCTTACAGTCAAGCAGATCAGGAGGATGATCTAGATTCGGCCCTAGATTCGGCCCTAAATAAGGCTATTATTAATCGTGGAAACAGACCCCTTAACAGCCAACCTGGTGTACCCCCTAAGGAGGTTAAGTACTCTATACGCGGTATTTACAAGCTTTAAGAGGCTGTTATTTACACCTATACTGTAAAGGAGCATACGGCTGCTTAAACTAAGTTAAAAGACTTCTTTCCATAACAGAAGAAGATAATTAACTACTTTGAAACCACTTGGTTTCTATTCGTTAAGCAGTGGGCTGGTTATTACATCAACAAGAACTTGAATTTCGGCCAAAGAACTACGTCGCCAGTAGAGTCGATTAATTAGTACTTGAAGTCCTTCGTTATAACTGGTAACAGTACCATCCTTAAGGTTATCAGGCAGTCATGCCGTATAATCGAGGTAATAGAGGTTCGGATCCGTAAGGCTACTCTTAAGGAGCGTAACACCCTTAAACGCGACTATTTAGGCTAAGGATGGCTTAGAAAAGCGCCTTATAACGTCTCTTCTAAAGCGTTAGCTCTTATTACCAACTAATGGAGGATTACACTGGGAGCTATTCCAACTAAGACTCATCCTACACACCCTGACTTAGAGCCTTACACAGACCAATTTACGAAGCAGTACGGAATCATCTGTAGCTATGACCTCCTTACGCGCCATAACGCTAAGAAGCTTCCGTTAGTTCGAGAGGACTTCCATCCATACTAATAGCTGGAGAGAAGCCTCACCAATAAGGATAATTATTTACAGTATCAGGAGTTTAACCGCGTGAAGGCTCTACGTGGAAGACCTCGTGGTTCTACAGCCTTTACCAGTAACCCTAAGGCGCCGAGGCTTACAGAACCACTTCCACAAGGCAGTCAGGAGGTTATTCCAGCCACACAACCTCCCCAGAGCGCTCAGGAGCCCCCTAAGCAACCCCCTACACCAGAGGGTTCCTCTATTATAGTGGCTACTCAGCCAACCAGAGGCCGAAGCGGTAACCGTGGCCGTGGCCGTGGAGGACGTGGCTCACGGGGTGGAGGAACCGTACGGCCTTCTATACACCGCGAGCGTTCAAACTGGGAGGGTGTTGAACTTGAGGGGAGCCAGATGACGGCTATAGGGGGTGGCCAAGCGATTCCAACGCCTAGCAGTGGCGCCGACAACGTTGTGAATAGTGGCAAGGCCAGAGGAGGCTCCAGAACTGCCTCTGGTTCGAGGAAGGCATCCACAACAGCCGGCATCACGAAGAATAAGCGTGGCAGAGGTGGACGAAACGCGCGTTCTGGCCAATCAGGCGACGGCGCAACGGCTTAGTAAGCGATTACTTGTTGTTGTTATATGTAGTCAATTGTAATTTTATTGCAGATTCGAGCGATCTGGGCCTCGTTGCGTTGTTCAATTAATTCGCGCGTTCAATTGAAAGGTGGTCGCTGATGCGACCACGGATGCGACCAGGCATTGTTGCGTGGGACGGGGTTAGGGTTATGTGTGGTGGTTGTGTGGGGTACGGTACAAATAGACCGCGACTACGGTACAAATAGACATTCTCAAAAAAAATAATGATTGCTGGTGTAACATGCCATATCCATCCCAACAACGAATGTTGGAATTTGGAGGCCTCTGATTGGCTGGATTCAAGCCTAGATTTCAGGGTTCAATTAGCGATTCCACGGATTCTACACACAACCCTGGCCACTTCCACTCCTTGCCCGAGGCTCAACATCATCATCATCACCACCACCACCAGCCTGTATTCCATTGTGTCCCATCGCGCGAATCGCTCAATCGTTTGGCTAGCCAGGGCCGGTGTGGTTCTGCATTCCAACGGGCTAACTGTCAGTAGGATTCAGATGTCATGAATAGAACCTGCCGGTTCTGGTTTATGCGCCAAGTGTGTGGAGATGGTGATGATGTTGATGTTTAGGATAGTAGTAGTGCTTGCGCAACCCGAGCCTGTCGAACTTATGCATTTTAACCCAGCCAGTTAGCAATATAATCTAGATATCAGGGATTAAACGTATATAGCCTCGAGTGTGCCGAGTGTTTGTGGTGATGGTGATGGTGATGTTGCTCCTCCGGCCACCACAACCTTCATCAATCACACACACTACTCACACACCTAGCCCACGGCTATTACAATTGCGCATTGATTTCGGCCCGATCGGCAGTACGATAGGATGTATGGGGTTGAGCGCGCCGGGCAAAAGGGCAACGGTGGTGTGTGTTGGTGGTGATCGCTGGTGGTGATGGTGGAAGGTTGAAGGTTGAAGAGCGAAAGCGACGAAGGCAACGAAGGCAACGAAGGCAACGAAGGCAACGAAGGCAACGAAGGCAACGAAGGCTCCGAATTTGAGGAAGGTTCGCGCGCTAGGGCTGGCTAGCTGGCTCGCTCCTTCCTCTGACTTGGAGCTATTCACCACAACATCAACAACGACAACGACAACGATAACGACAACAAGCCCCCTGAATTACAAAAGTGTATAAGCGCTGTGAGAAAATCACAGTGCACACCCAATCCTCGCGCTCTAAATGGCCAGATCTAGCTAGTCACCACCTTGAGCCCAACATTCAATATTGGATCAACATTCGATACGCCCCTTTTTTCGGCATACATTGAATGTTACACTCCTCATTTTCCCGCTATGGTATCCTATGACATGCCACTTGTGATGGGCTCGAGTCTCGAGCGGGACGGCGCTCTTACCACCGTCAGCCACCGTTCGAGAGCATTTGACCACTAGTCTACTTCGCCTTGGGACCTTTAGATGCAAAGAAAATGGTGGAAGAGCTTCTCGATTGACCTGTGAATCCTAAGGCGCTGTTTTCGCGGGTTGGGCATGAGGATTTGTAGCGTTATGGTGCGGTTACAATGCGCCCGACGAGGAAAGAAACGGCTTCGGGGACCCGCTGGAGATAGTATTCCGGGAAATGGGTTGCTGTGATATATGCGGTGCCTACGCAGACGAGGTCGCCGGAGTTGCAGATGATGAGTGTTTTTTCGAGGGGGTAACCCTTGATTCGTCCGCCGTCCTGGAGGGCTTGTGTGTCCCCAAATGTGACGACGCCTGCAAGGCGATCTTTAACGTATTGCGGCAGACTCTCCACGGCGCGATGAGTGATAGCCGCTCCTTGGCTGTATCCTGCGGCCACAATTTTGGACTGAGGGCAGTAGATGGCTGCCGTGGAGAGGAGCACCTGCATCTCGTAGATTCCGTATGGTGGCCCTCCGCCAGGGTAGAAATTGGTCTCAATCAGCGCCAGATAATTAACCCCCTGACTGGCGACGTTTGCGGCGCCAAAGTATGCCTTGAGGCCGTTGGAGAGGGCCGGTCCCACCGAAACGCCCTGCATCGCGTCTAGTGAGTCTGGGTTTCAAGGATGCTGGGCTGATTCGTCTCACCATATTCCCCGGCGCTGACGTCTGTCGAGCCCAAATGAAAATGACGGGCTTGCATCCGGTGTAGCTGAACTCCTGCGACCACTCTCCCGTCCATGTTTGCCGTTTCTCCGACGCGACCGGCGCGGCCGAAGCCAGAATGGCAATCCACGACACGAAAAAGACGAGCAGCAACGCCATGCTGGATGAGGCGTTACCGCTTCAAGTTCTACGTCTTGCGCTCTCTTTAGAACGGCCGCATATATTCTCGGGGTAAAGCGCGAGTGAGGCAGGCGCTGACGACTGCAAATGACTTGCTGCGTGGCTGCTCCACCAAGGAAACCGGCCAATCGTCTTCCCCTGGTAAACCTGCTCTCATTTACGTCTGGCGCTCCTCGGCAATGATGCTCCGCCTTGCACGCCAACCAACAGCCCCAGCCGCTGCCGGGGAATATAAGCCGGCATTTTTTTCGAGAAACGCGGCAACCCCGCATATATCAGCCTTCTATAGCGGCAGATCTCTCGGATCATCCTCGCTTAGCAAGCCTACTATCAATTGCCGACGATTCCGTGGCGGACCCCTGCGATTCAGAGCAAGAGCCAAGAGGTTTACAGATTGGCGCCCATCTTGGAAGGCAATCGGATGTTGATGCGGCTGTTTACGTCTCTTGGTGTTGGCGGCAGTTGTGGAGGGCAGCTAGCAGACAGACTCGGTTTAAATCCGGTTCAACAGCTGACCGTCGTTGAGCCGTTTTCATTCGACCTGCCAAGATATAAAAAGTCTCGAGGTCGCACAGCACTAAACCGAAGTCTTTGAAGCCAATACTGGCAGCTTTGCGTCTCCCGCCGGCGTGGATGGAAATCCTATTGCCTGCAAAGAAACTGCAGCCGTGGGAGAGCATCTTGCTCTCGCCGTTCCCCAGGATCAGGATGGCCTTGAGGACGCCGTGTTCCTTCCCGACGACATAGTGTGGGTTCCTTAGCACCGTGGATTCATGAATGGAGACCACCTTGGGACGTGGATTGCTGAAACTACCTACATACGGGTTACTCTTAAGCAACACAGTTGTTTACTCGCCCATTGCTCACCACCGCCCTCCTCTTTCCGGCGTTCTTCTCTCCACCTTTTTCTCTCCTTCTTCTTCCTCTCCTCTTCTCCTCCATCAACCGAGACACGCGGTCCTTTGCATCCACCGCCCTCTGCCGTACCTTCTCCATAACTTCAGCAACTCTTTCTGGCCGAAGCTCGGGATACACCACATCGTCCACGGCTGCCTACGTCCAGAGGTTGACCAAGTCATGGATCTCCTCTGATGTCATGTGGGCATGTATTTCAATGTGTAATCCGCCGATGTCGGTGGTATCTGGCCCTCCAGCAAAAGATGAATTTCAGTACGGATGTCTGTACGATGTTTGAGTTGAGGTCTTGCCCACCCCCCTTTCTCACGGAGCCAACGATTCAGTGGTATTGGAAAGGTACCATCTCGGCAACCATATCCAGCTACTCCTTCTTGTTCATGTCCTCGTCGTCGGGGAAGTCGATCTCATCGAGCAAGGAATCGATCAATTCCGAAGGCAAAAAGGCGCGTAGGAGGGATCCTAGCGCTTCTTCGACATAATCCCACGTGGAAGTCGTGAGACGGCTAAAGACATCGTCCGGCGACGGAATCCTTGCGTCGGCCCGGGCCGTTCCTCGATCTTCTCTCCACGGCTGAGATCGACGCCCCTGTTCTCCCGCTCGGCCGCCTCGACCTCTTTGGTATAAGCATAGGTCGTGATGGTCAAGTCATTGTGGCCGCCCGCCCACGTCCGCATGAGCGCCCCGACTCTCCCGGCAGGGCCTTCGAGAAAGAAGAAGTTTCTCCTCCGCTCTATCAGATCAGCTAGCTCTGGCTTACCCATGGTGTGCGTGTTGGTGTTCAACCCCGCGCACAAGCGCTTCGAAAGAGTACCATAGCGGGAAAATGAGGAGTGTAACACTCAATGTGTGCCGGAGGAAGAGGCTTATCGAAAATTAACACCCAGAATCGCTGCCTTTGCATTTCTGCGTTCTTGCGATAGTTGCGTGTGTTCTACGTGAGTCTCACAGTCCGACTGGGGAGAACGAGGGTGGGTAGGTGCCTGTGGTTCTTTTCTTGAGGGTGAGATGGGTTGCGCTCTATCCTCGAATCATCCGATTTTTCATTAGGTGCTGTGCGATCGTTGCTTGGAATCGCTCTACTATGCTAGTGTAATTCGCACATCGAACGATTTCGGTCAAACTGCTGCCATCCGCGACGCAGCATGCAAATTCGAATGGTGCTTCTTTTGACTCCCAAGTGGGCCTGAGAGGGCTCCTGCGGTCGTGTGAGGTAACAGAAGCAAGGAATATTGTGATTATATTGCGGTTGGTGGTGGTGAGGAAGAGAGCACACGAAGCGCAAGCTTCGTGGGCAAACTACCAGCAAAATGTGGTGGGCTGAACCCGATGAGTGGGGCCAACATATGTGGGGCACCTCACAGGTCGGAGCTTGATGGCCAATCGCGGGCTGCGCGTCAGGTGATGTGGAGCTTCAGCTGAAATTCGTGACATTCCGGAAGTTTGACCGCTGCAAAGGTTCGCACAGTTTACGGCTTCTCACTTTACAATATGCTCCATATTCTCGGAAACGGCGCTGCAAGGGAGTCTCCCTGTTGGCAGCCAGAGCCCACCACACGCGGCACGTTTAGCATCCTCACTACTTGCATCATCACGCTCAGCCTCTGCGCGTGGAGCATCCTTCATCTGAACATACCTGAGCATGGGAAGGCGGACCAGCAGTTCTGGAGGAAAATGAAGTGGTTGCTAGTGAATATCTTTGCTCCTGAAGTGGTTAGCCCCTAACCGGCGTTGCTCCGCATGTATGACGAGGTCAAACTCTGATCTTAACAGGTTGCCCGGCAGCTTTCAAAGAATGGAAGCTGGCGAGAAAACTCGACTCCTTCATGGAGCGACTGCCTCAATTCAGCAGCTCAGCGAAACAACAGTCGGTGTTCGGCAGGTGGTTAGGCTCCAACCGACACGATTCGAATCGTGTCCTTTCACAAAACAACACACAGCAACGTGAAACCGAGGCCCAAGCCCCCGTCCTCCCACCTAGACCTTTTATCTGGAGCCGCACTCACAGCCATCTTGCCCTCATGGGAGGCTTTGTTTCGATACTGGCGGCGATCCTTCCCTGCCGTTACCCCAGACTCGACTCATCCTGACTACCAGAGGGCTTTGCTTCCTGACCGAAACCCGACCTGATCTCATACCTAACGTCTCAATTGACGCCATTGATGACAAAAGCAAGGCAAATCACTTCGCCAAAACGGTGGTGCTCTTGCAGGCGCTCTGGTTCTGTCTACAAGACATCACGCGTCTGGCAACAGAGCTCCCGATCAGCGCATTAGAGCTAAACACCCTTGGCCATGTCTTCTTTGCCTTTTGCGTTTTTGTTTTGTGGTGGAATAAACCACTAGACGTCTATGAGCATTTCACCATTCCGTTGGGCAACGATCCGTCAGTCAGGTCTCTCTGCGCCGCTCTATATTTGCGCAGTTCTATTGGATTTCTGCACAGATCGGGTGGGGGAGGAGAATATGTCCTCGAGTTCACGAATTTGGACCTCGATGGGAGCATTCAGGGATCACTAAGCGGTCAAGGGGTAGCAGTAGGGCAGTTATCCCAGAAGCACCTGAACAAAGGGGCAGTCGCTTCCCCTTACGAATAGGGGAGGAAACAAACGGCCTCCGTGTGCGCTACGTCATCTTGACACAACACTATTTCGGCTGTTTTGTTAGGTTATGTACACACGAATCGCAATACTCAACACTGTGGCTTCCAAGACGAATTCTCTCATGCTATGCCTTCGCTAAACACTGCCCTCGGCGCCCAGCGGTTCCCAGCGAAGGTGGCATCATTTTCGACGATGCGTCATCAACAAGAAGATGCTACTATCGGTACGACTATCTCACAGCCCGACCGATAACTTGGCCAAATCGAGCAATTGTTGGGGAGGAGGTCTCCGGGGGAGGGTCTGTTATGCTCTTTGTCAGCCTCACCACATCCGGTGTTATCTACGGCGGCATCCATGTCTTAGCTTGGGACGGGCCATTGCATTCTCAATTCGAGCTTCTTTTATGGCGCATTGCTGCCATATCGGTCATCGCCGGGTCCGGGTTTCTGTCTGCTTGGTGGGCGCTCGTGGGAGTGAGTGGGCACCTGGATTTCCGCTATGGTAAGGCCCTGTGGTGGAGGGCTTTGAATGACTTGGGTTATGTGCTGTCGGCACCTCTTGTGTTCTGTGCGGCTGCGCTATATGTCCTTGCGAGGATATATTTGGTTGTTGAGAGCTTCATCAGCCTTCCGTATTCTGTGGACGGGGTTTACCTTCAGCCGCAGTGGTCCAGGTATTTTCCGCACATTTCTTGATTTAGCTTGATTCAGGGGTCGACGGCAGCATCGAGTAGATATTAAAGTCGTCGGTATTCGAACACGGTTGATTGTCTGCCCCTTGGCCAACAGAGCCTTGCAAAACCAAGATGTCTGGTATGCAACAAATGATATGCTACTCACCTCTGAAACATCCGTTTCCGTCTAAACAAATTGAAGAACCCACGATTCCCCGCTCAGTGGTTTGAGCGGAATCTCCTGCAGTGGACACTTGGGAGAGAATTTGAGTTCAGAATCGCAATGACAGCCAATGGATATTCAATTTGAGGAGCTAAGGAGTGATTCAACGAAATACACTAAAACATAACACCACGAGACCGCCCTACCATGCCATCATCTCCGCGGAACCGCTCAATGCTTCCTAATCATGAGACGGTCCGCCAAGATCGTCATATGGGCCGGTATCCTCATCCACTGCAGTGTTGTCTGATGGCATACCCTGGTTGCCATGGAGCAAATAGAAGTTGCCGCTGAACTGATACTCGTTCATATCAGGGCTTACCAATCTTGCAGTGTTCGTTATTGACCCAGTGTCCCAAGCCCCCATGCTACCGAGTTCACCGTAGGTACCGGCGTTTATCTGAAAGCTAGTAGGATCCGCTAGCTGGCTCCCGCTCGCCGGGGGATAGGCGGCACCTGATGCGGGCATCGGATTCATGATCGCCCCTGGTTGTTGTGGCAAGTACATGGCGTTTGGATTGTCGAGGGGTGGGGGCTGTGGGTTGGAAGCCCTGTGCACATTGATCCAATCTTGATCTGGGGCTTGGTGCTGGACAATTTGATTTTGCGGCAGCGGCAGGAATTGTGGGCGTGGCGCTACAGAAAGGTGATCGTGGCTCCTCCTGGGGCGTTTCCCTGATGCGCCCAGGTCCTCTCGTGAGGCGGGTTGGAGTTGGGCGCGAGAAGAAGACCTCTTCGTCCCTGCTTTTGCTTGAAGGGACGTCTCGAATTCGGTAAGGACCTGTTCCTGGTGGCCTCGAAATGCATCCATGATTACGTCTCTCAAGTTCGGCGCGAAATCGGCGAGCCTTCGCCTAAGAGCTGGCTCGGCGTCCTGGAAGTGCTTCCTAATTTTCAAACATGTCGTCTCTTCAGGTGGCTCAAACTCTGCATCAATTTTCACCGGTTAGCTTCCGACTTCAAAGCGGGGAAAGGTTTCATACCGGATGAAGGAATGTGCTGTTCTGCGGGAAACAGCGCGTGGTATAGTGTGTCCCAGGTCTGTATCCTGTCTTCTTCCCTCCTGGAGTTCAGGCGGTGCGCGACGTGGGCGCTCATGCCGTCATCTGGGCTTACTCCTTCAGTGGACGCCTTATCGCGAACTTCGCAAGGAGGTTGCAATTCATTATGTTGGTCGAGAGCCTTCTTATCAGGGAAGCCGTCTTTGCATCTCGAACATACGATCGGGTTCGGATTGTTGTGCTTTTCTCTGAGATGCCGTCTGCACGCGTTAGCCCAACGCTACTCCAACAGTGGGTGGAGGGGAGGTTACTTGAGATGCTCGAATTTCGCCCAGCCAGTTGTTGCACATTGCTTGTACCTCTTGTCGCTAATGCTGAAACGCTCGGGGTTGTGCTTCCGGAATGGGCAGCCCCACAGATGCCCATGGAAGAGATACTTGCCGTTAGGAAGAGCTCCTCCCTTTCCAGGCCTGAGAGGGCCGTTTCCTCCAACTCCCTGACTGCTTTCGCCGGAGTTGGGGATCCCTTGCCCCCCCAGACCGGCCCCTCCGGCTGCTCCGGATGACTCCCCGTAGCCGCCGTCTCCAGAACCGGGATTGAATGTAGGAGTTGGCCCCCCATCACCTCCACACTGGTTCGTCTGTGGGAACGTGCTCAACTCATTCAGCAGCTCATGAACAAAGTCTGTGACAGCGGTTCCAACAGCTTGACTGATAATGTCGAGGTCGGCACTGCCGGTAGCTGGGCCCCCGCAGTACCTGAGGACGATATCACACACTCTGCTAATGATCTCATCAGCGATAGCGTCTTCGTCGTCGGAAGCGGCGCTTTCCGCATCTTCATCAACATCAGATTGACAAGCTGACTGATCTGGCGACACTAGGGAAACTGAAAGTCCGGACATGTCCATTGGTGAGCAGGCTGGTGTCATTTCCTTGTCTTCATCAACCTCCATGGACGTTTCTTGTTCTTTATGGATCTCTGCGTCTGCCCTGCCTGCTAGGGGCTGGTCGGTGCCCAGAATGGCCCACAGTTGCTGCTTTGTACAGTCGACTCTGCAAAAGAACTCCTTTTCTCCGCTCTTCACGGCCAACAGCAGCGATGACGGGACGCAGATGTCCCGGTGCACAGTCCGTTGGCTGTTAGGCGGTTTGTCGTGAAACGCCTTGGACCACTCTCCGAGACCCAACAAGTCGTGGGGAGTGTTATCCGTTACCGGCAGGGGTTTGCTCCATGAACAATCTGGTCCGAAGAGAGACATGTCCGCGTTACCCCTGACCCGCTGCTGGCAGCTGGACATAGTCTGCTCAAGGAAGAATATGAAGATGTGCGTCATGCTCGACCAGACGTTGACTTGGGTGTCGTGATAGTCAGGGATGAGTTTTTGAGCCTCGAGTTTGACGCGTTCTCGAAGCACGCCGAGGTTCTGTCGAATCTCGACAAAGTACTCTTCCAGTTCGATGGGCGCTTCCCAGTCTGTGTAGGTTATATATATCAGCCACATTGAGCATCGCCAGGGTCGAAGAACAAGCACCTACCCGCTTTCGGCACTGATTCCAAGTTCCCAAATAGCATTTGGTAAATGGCCTCCCACGTCTTCTGCTGGGGTGTCCTGCCAACCCGGGTATCATTGATCTTGTTCATCACCTCAGAGCTCATGTGCCCCTCAGCGTTGTCAGCTGTTTTTATCGATGTGCATGTGCATGTATTCACGCCACCGGATTTAGAAGGACACTGTTCTTCATGGTCTACTCGCGGAGCGTGTTTGTGTTTGAGGTGCTCCCTGTAGTGCGGTCCGTTAGCGTGGGTGGCTTCGGACAGGTTTGGATACGCGAGAGAACATGAAACGTACTTGAGTATTGACAAATTGTCGAAAGGTAGGTGGGAGCACGTCATGTGGTCCCGGATGTTGAATTGTAAAGGATTCCGCTTGCGGTACGGACAAGCCCACCGCCTCGAATCCTTGACAGGTCCCCCGCCCATTATCCGCCGGCCCGGGGACTGGGGGCCGGGACCGTCCGGTCCGTCATCGCCATCCCCTCTGAGCTTCCCGCCACCATTGTATTCGTGTCCACAGTTGTTCCCCTGGTTGCAAGCCCTGCCGTCGTCAGAGAGGTCTGACTTCATCGAATGGGAATCATGAGGGCCTTGACGCTGGTGAGATTCATCCGGGCCCCCGGCCGAGTAGACTGTCCCGTCTTGGTGCTTGGTCTCCGGGTTGATGGGAAGCCTGCCGGCGTAGGCCGGAAAGGCGGTAACCATGCCGTCGTCAACCTCTGACTCGGGATCTGTTGTTGTCACAGAGTTGACCAAGCTTGGGCAAGGCGATGAGACTCTGCTGTCGTTGTACTCGGCCGGGGAGGCAAACTTGGACAGTGCTTCAGAGCCCGGGTTCAGGATTGCAATGGCGTCCGACATATTGGAACAGAGCGAGAACAAAGGGCGCGCAGGAATAGGAGCCGCAATTAGCTGTTAAGTACCAGTATAGTTGCCTAAAGCCGAAAGCGCGAAGTTTGGCTGGAGAACAAAAGGCAAATTTGATACGTTTGATTTACAGAGACAGTTGAGAGTTCACCGGAGGAATTGGGTCGAAAATTCCACAGCTACGACAGGGTGCGTAATTGTGGAACACATGTCCGGGCGTGGGATAGCCTGGTGTGGCCCGTGGCGGCTGGAGGCCGTCTCGAGTGTCTTCGACTGGCACACCTCGCGACTGAACCGATTGTGTTTGAATCAGCCTTGCTTCAGTCATCTGCCCTAATTGGGGGCATTAACAGCCTACAAGCCACAATGCAACCCCCCGGCAAGTTTGGACACAGGCGAGGTTGAACCACGGCCGTTCCAAACAGGAATGTGTGAACCAATAGGAGACTTTGAGTAGTCGCATAACTCCATGCGCCAAGACAACCTGAACTCCCGCTTGACTGTGGGGGCCGCCTCGAAGCTTCATCTCCCACTTCTCTGACAAAAACAATTCCCTCTCAAATACACGGTAGGGCCGACATTCGGGTGTATAAAGCTGACCCTCATCCTCACCCACAATTGCAAGCTTTTACATCACACCTACCGGGCCAGCTGCTTCAAAATAACCAACAGGCACCTCTATTGATCGCCACATTGACATGCATGTTCATGCCCTTCTAACCTCTTCATGTGACCTCATGTGCTCGTTGGTGATTGCCCGTCTTCTCCCAACACATTCCACAAAATGGCATCGACTTGGAAGTCAGCCATCATCAGAAACACCCAGGCTCAAATCCACATTGTACCGTGACCCCGATGGCTGAGCGCCAGACATGGTAAAGGATGTACCCGGTATCTTGTAACCTTTTTGCTTGCTCAGCACAATTTGATTGGGACCCAATTGGATTCACGCTAGGGGCGGCTGAAACACCACGCGAGATGCTAGAGGTCACCGGATGTCACTACCTCCCGTCCAGACTAAAAAGTTAAATGCATTTTGCAGAATACACTTTAAACCTCACAAAATGGTCTGTGAAGCGATCGATCAAATTCTAGGACATATGATGGAGTTGCATCTCCACCTGAGCAGTATTTGAACCAAGCTGAGCGCCACAATTTCGATGCAACCGGCGACCGAGTGATTGAGAGAAAGCCATGCCGATATTGAAGACAACTTACAGTACATGAAAATACCTGTGCCGTCTGCATCGGAACTTGCCGCGCTTGATCACACTAAGTGCTGAGCTTAGTTTTACAGAGCCATTTCCAAATAAGCCAGGCTTCGACCGGTCAGCGTCTTCAGCCAGGAACATCAGAGCCTAATCTGCTCTAGCTAGGGCTAGTTCAACCACTTTGACTGCAGCAAGACTCTTAAACTAAATTGACTCTCTACTGAAGGGTGGTGATGATGGCTTAGGACATCATGGTTGAGGGAAGAGATGACTGGGGATGGCGCTGCTCCTGGGGTATAAGAGACTCTTCAAACCATGGCTCCTGTCAGAAATCTCTTCCATCTTCCATCACAACTATCACAACCATCACGCACCATCCTCTTCCATCACACACCATACAAAAGCTTCTGGTGCCCCTCCCCCCTTCCCTTCATCTCCTCGCACCGCTTTTGAAGCTAACCCCTGAGAACGAAACAGTCATCACCAAGTCAACCTCAACCCCTTCAAAACAATGGACTCTCCTACACACGGCAGCCCACCCACTTCCTTATTGGGAGGAAGGTGAGCTCACCGAGCCAAATATGTTCTAAACTGAAACTGACAGAAGCCAGCTCTCCCGATCCAACTAGCCCAATGCTTGGACCATTCATCTATGACACGACCTCGGTAGTGGACAGGTTGTACTCCGGCACCACCTCAGGCTACCCGCGATTGACGATGGAGACTCTTGATGAAATTTGCAGGCCGCTGGCGTCGCCAAGACAATAGATAGATGCTCTTGTATTATAGTGAAAGGTAATGGATAGTACTTTTCAGAACCACAAACTAAAACGGTCAAACCTCTGCTTGGCAAATCCAGGCCTTGTGCGCCTGTGCCTGAAGATTTCTCCATATCAACATCAAGATTCTTCTTACCCTATTATATCTTGACCGGGCTAACCCTCTCCACAACACCGTCTCAACTGGCCCACCGCCGCAGCCCTGCCACCACCCAAAGGTGAAAGCTGGGGCCTAACATTCGCCGCCATCGTCGCCCTCGTTCCCGAGATCAACAACGTCTACTACAGAGCTTATCGGTCACGTTTCGCGCTACGCGCCGCTCAAACCTTCTATAACCGAACCTTCTTCGTTACCGAAGTCGGACACATGGGCGTTGCGCATGGCTGGTGCGAACCCGGCGACGAGGTCTGGCTCCTCTGCGGTGGCCGGGTTCCAGATATATTGCAGCCTGTCCCGTCGCCGATAGAATTACCGGCAGGGCTCAACGGGCCGTGGTTCTTCAAGGGTGACTGCTACGTGCATGTGATCATGGAAGGGGAGTAAGTTCTGTCGAGGCTGGAAGATGACTCTACTGGGGGCCTGTATCCTGATGTGGTGATGATTTACTGGTTTTTTCTCTCTTTGTGCTAATGCTTTCTGAAGGTTGATGGCATTTTAGGTTGAATGCAAGCCCTAGACATAGTTTCCCTCTCTTGAGTTATGCTTTGCGACTCAGTAGTCTGGGATAGGTACATACTAGGTGGCTGGCTGAGTTGTCATACCAGGAGGTAAAAGATATGGGGCTGTCTTGGGCGAAATTCTCAACTGAACAGCAGCAAGAGAATCACGGTACGCCGCACGGCATTGGTAATTGTGCTGGACCCCGAATCAGCCCAGCATTGCCGTAATCGGCCCCCTTCGTTTCCCCCTGAAAACAACATTTGTGGAATGTTGTGCGACGTACCTACGTTCCTTTATATGCAGGTAGATTTCACTTGTATGACCAAGGCGCAGAATTTCGGGTGGCGGAGTCTGGAGTTAATAACCCACCACCGGGTTCTTCGATATTGCACAGCTGACATGTAACCGTTACCCGACCCAAAACAAATTGAATGCTTATTCCCACAGCACAACCCCAATTGCATGCCGAGGGGCCGGTTATCCACCGACGCTCCAACCCAACCGTTGCTTCTACAAACTCGCTTGCCGCTTACTCGTCAAGACACTGTTACACACGAACGGCGCAGTAGATGGATTGATCCTTCGGGGCTGTCTATTGATATGAGAAAGTATTCAGACCAATGGAGAAGAAGAACCGCACAGCGTGTTAATATGGTGATCGACAACTGTCTTACGTAGCAATGCTGGCAAGAACCGTGCATCTTGAAAAGGTATAGGGGTATATAAGATGGCATCAGAATTGCCCTTGAAGACAATAGAGAACAAGGATCCATCAACCCCATCATCAACTTTCTCAGCTCCCTACAAAGCAACCCAAAAAAATGCAGACTTCAATCAAATCCCTACTTCTCCTCGCCGCCTATGCCGGCTCTGCAGCAGCCAGGGCAACGGTTGGGGTTGCCTGCGACGCCCCTGGAACGTACGATTGCACCGACGACTTCGGCGGCATCGCTGTGTGCAATGGTCGATGGCTGCTTGCCGCCCAGTGCGGCGTCGGTGGTCTTTGCGTGTGGCCTGCTGGGTCCCCGACGCCTTGGTGCCATGTCTAGAGCGCCACGGTTCTGTACTCGAGGCAAGACTATTCCTGCAGCCCCTGCCTGTACAGATCAGAGCTAACAGATTGAAGTTGATTCAAGCCACCCTTTCTGAAACGTGTAGCATCGCTGGATAATCACAAAAGGGGCACGTATCTGAGGAGAACGGACTTGAGGATGCTGGTAGAGCGAGAAATATCATGTAAAGGGACCTAGGAATCCACCTTGTCATATAATGCAAATGTGGACACTCAGATACCTTCAACTCACTTGTTAGACGAACACTGCATTCTGTGCATCGTAAATGCCCAACACTTTCTTTCAGTTGACCTCCTTAGATAAAAGAAGCTGCAGCTGCATGCAGTTTCCCATCCCCCTCGCATCGTCCCCCCACTTGGCCAGCTTCTCCAGATTATTCACATCCTCACATA
>Ga0247770_1000663_pt1 | contig 32092 bp, 26 predicted proteins | sample UWRJL136409B6_FD_179943 | JGI IMG/M metagenome (GOLD analysis project Ga0247770, IMG submission 179943) | Plant litter microbial communities from Arlington Agricultural Research Station in Wisconsin, United States - UWRJ-L136-409B-6 | ecosystem: Environmental > Terrestrial > Plant litter >... | reverse complement strand
TCACCAAAAAACTAAAGCCCTTTTCCGTTGTTGCGGGAAAAGAGCTTTAATTTATTATTAACCTGGCACTGAGCTATTTTACCGGGCAGTGACCCGCCGAGTATCTTCGCCATAGCAACGTTTAACAACCGAGTTCGGGATGGATCGGAGTGGTTCCATTACATCATAAGCACCAGGAAAGCTTTGAAAACTTTTAATCCTGTGTCTGCGTTCTGCTTAATGCTAAGCTTGATGCGCTGCATCTCTTTCGCTCGACTTAATTACTGTATCAAGTTTTCCTTTGTCTGTCAACCCCAAAGTCAAAACTTTTTTTAGCTCGCCCGAAACCGCCCCCAATAGCCGAGTTTGACGTATTATTTGCCAGTGGGACCGATCGACCTTTAACTCACAAATCCCAAAACGCCGCATCGCCACCTTGTTCTGTGGGAATCTTCCGGTTCTTCACAAACCGCGCCACGACCTGCTTAACTGTTAATTGTTCGATCGCCCTTTCGGTTTCTGTCGCAATTTGCCTCTCATGCAGCAAAGACGCCACCACCCTATTCGTAAAAAAGTTTTCCTTTCCTAGCATCAAGTTCTATCGACCCCTAATCTGCTGCTGGCTGCAAATATTGAGATTTCTTCTACAAAACTCGCACCAAAGACATCTCCAACAATTCTATGTGGGGAGTAGGGGTTAGGCATCCTGAGAATCCAAGACGAGCTTTTCTGTAGATGAGTAATAATTCACCAAAAAACTAAAGCCCTTTTCCGTTGTTGCGGGAAAAGAGCTTTAATTTATTATTAACCTGGCACTGAGCTATTTTACCGGGCAGTGACCCGCCGAGTATCTTCGCCATAGCAACGTTTAACAACCGAGTTCGGGATGGATCGGAGTGGTTCCATTACATCATAAGCACCAGGAAAGCTTTGAAAACTTTTAATCCTGTGTCTGCGTTAAGCTTGATGCCCTGCATCTCTTTCGCTCGACTTAATTACCTTATCAAGTTTTCCTTTGTCTGTCAACCCCTTTGTCAAAAGTTTTTTTTAGCTCGCCCGAAACCGCCCCCAATAGCCGAGTTTGACGTACTATTTGTCAGTGGGGTCGATCGAGCTTTAACTCACAAATCCAAAAACGCCGCCTCGGTTCCCTGTTCTCTGCGAATCTTCCCGTCCTTTACAAACCAGGCCACAACCTGGTTAACTGTTAATTGTTCGATCCCGATCTCGGCTTCTGTCGCAATTTGCCTCAAAGGCCGCAAAGACGCCACCACCAAATTCGTAAAAAAGTTTTCAAAACTCGCATCAAGTTCGATCGACCCTTTAATACTCTCATCATTCTTAATCCAATCCATCACCTGCCCATTAGTCACCTCAGCCACCGGCAAACCAGTCTCCCCAGCAATTTGCTTGAGCACCCTCAAAGCATAAATTGCCACCCGTGCCGAAAACTTTTCCTTCGACGACAGCAGCGCCATATCAACTTCCGCACACTCTTCCGGCTTTAAAAAATCTGCTAGCGGTTCCATAGTTATTAGTTACTTGTTATTTGTTATTTGTTATTTGTTATTGGTAATCGGTAATTGGTAAAAACACCCATCCGTGTATCCGTGTCAAAATCCGTGTCGTGCTGTTGGTAATCGGTAAAAGCAAAAAACACCCATCCGTGTATCCGTGTCAAAATCCGTGTAGTGCTGTCGGTAATTGGTAATTAGTAAAAACGCCCATCCGTGTATCCGTGTCAAAATCCGTGTAATGCCTTCCCTCATCCTTCTTCCTTCTTCCTTCTTCCTTCTTCCTTCCTTCTTGCAATCAAATAACCGCAGCGGTGTTCCCCATTAATAATCCAGTGAGTCCGCTCCACAGTACAGTCCGGCAGCACCCCCGCAAACATTTCCAACTCATTGCCACACACACTCGGAAAAGTTTCAGCAACATTAGAAATCGCGCAGTTGTGTTCCATCAACACAAATCGATCGCCCAAACCAGCGCGATCGCAGATCCCAACCTCTACAGATTCTACAGGATAACACTCAGCCATATAACCTTCAGCCCTGCGGAGTTCCATTAACTTAGTCACCCTCTCTTGCAGCGAACCCGCACCCACCAGCCGCCGATACTCCATCGCCTTACGTTGCCACTGTTTTCGCAAGATAGTAATCACTTGCTCGCGGCCGACGGTTTCCGCCAACGTATCCAGGAAAGAGACAGCAAAATCGCCGTAACGATTCGGGAATCGATCGCGCCCCTGACTGGTAAGCTCATAAATGTGCTGAGGACGCCCCATACCAGCCTGAACCGACTGATACTGAATCAGCCCCTCCGCTTCCAAATCCTTCAAGTGACGGCGAATCGCCTGCGGGCTGATATCCAAAGACTCCGCCAACTCAAGAGCCGTCCCCTGACCCCCCTTGAGCAAATATTGCAGGATGTCTTGTTTCGTGGAAGTCTGCTGAGTAGTCTCCATCATCTTCACAAAAAAATATTTATTGCACTTTGACAATATCACTGTTGTTAATGTAGCTTAAAATATACTAAAGCAACAAACCAGTTGTTTAACTTCCTTGCAGCAGCCCCCAGAACTCGCCGGGCCCCGGACAGTTCAGCGTCTGCCATCTTTGAGAGACTTATCCAGAACACTCGAAAGCGCAAAATAATGAGCTCTACAGTCACAACCCTAGTCAACCAGCCCTACAAATACGGTTTCGTCACCGACATCGAATCAGACACCATCCCCCGCGGCTTAAGCGAAGATGTAGTCCGCCTGATTTCCGCCAAGAAAAACGAACCGGAATTCATGCTGAAATTCCGCCTCAAAGCATACCGCAAGTGGCTGACAATGACCGAGCCCACCTGGCCCCACGTCAACTATCCCGCGATCGACTACCAACAAATTATCTACTACTCCGCCCCCAAACAAAAGCCCAAAAAGCTCAACAGTTTGGACGAAGTAGACCCGACACTGCTCGAAACCTTCGAGAAACTCGGCATTCCCCTCTCCGAACAAAAAAGGCTCGGAAATGTCGCCGTCGATGCCGTTTTCGACAGCGTTTCAATTGCCACAACATTTAGAGAAAAGTTAGCCAAAGATGGCGTTATTTTCTGTTCCATCTCAGAAGCCGTCAAAGATTATCCCGAACTCATAGAAAAATATCTTGGCAGCGTCGTACCAGTCGGCGACAACTTTTTCGCAGCCCTCAACTCCGCCGTATTCAGCGACGGTTCCTTTGTTTACATTCCCAAAGGCGTAAAATGCCCTATGGAACTGTCAACCTATTTCCGCATCAACAACGGAGATTCCGGCCAGTTCGAGCGCACCCTAATTGTCGCAGAAGAAAACAGCTCAGTGTCTTACCTAGAAGGCTGCACCGCGCCGATGTTTGACACCAATCAACTGCACGCCGCCGTCGTGGAATTGGTAACAATGGACAATGCCGACATCAAATACTCCACAGTGCAAAACTGGTACGCTGGCGACGCCAACGGCAAAGGCGGCATTTACAACTTCGTGACGAAACGGGGTTTGTGTCAAGGAGTCAATTCTAAGATTTCTTGGACACAAGTAGAAACCGGTTCCGCGATTACTTGGAAATATCCCAGTTGCGTGTTAGTCGGCGACAACTCGGTGGGCGAATTCTACTCGGTAGCGCTGACAAATAACAAACAGCAAGCTGACACCGGCACCAAGATGATCCACGTTGGTAGAAATACTCGCAGCACGATTATCTCTAAGGGAATATCGGCGGGTAATTCATCCAACAGCTATCGCGGTTTGGTGAAAATGGGGCCGAATGCTAAAGGCTCTCGCAATTACTCTCAGTGCGATTCCATGCTGATTGGGGATAACGCTCAAGCCAATACTTTCCCTTATATTCAAGTGCAGAACCATACTGCTAAAGTGGAACACGAAGCTTCTACTTCTAAGATTGGGGAAGAGCAATTGTTCTTCTTTGCACAGCGGGGAATTTCCGCAGAAAATGCTATTTCGATGATGATTAGCGGTTTCTGTAAAGATGTTTTCAATCAGTTACCGATGGAATTTGCGGCGGAAGCTGATAAGCTGTTGAGTCTGAAGCTGGAAGGAAGTGTCGGGTAGAAGGAAGTTCGGCAACGGATTATGTAACGGATGTAACGGATGTAACGGATGTCAGTCCGATGTCCGTCGGAAGAAGGAAGAAAATATTTTGGCGGGCGAGAAACCATCGTTACCAGGCAGAGCCTGGTAACGCATATCTAGAGGCTCTGCCTCACATTTCTATCTCCCGTTTCCAACGAGGCAGAGCCTCGCGACACGCATTCCTAGGAAGAGCCTAGGAACGAGAAGAACGAGAAAAAAAACTGTAAAGTGCTTTGAGGAAAAGGACAAAAATAGATGATTGTAGAAAATAGTCAAGTGGTGCTATCCGTCCGCGATTTAACTGCGAGTGTGGAAGATACCCAAATCCTGAAGGGTTTGAATCTGGAAATTAAATCGGGTGAAATTCACGCGATTATGGGTCCCAACGGCTCGGGGAAAAGCACTTTATCCAAGATATTAGCCGGCCATCCTGCTTATACGGTAACGGGCGGAGAAGTTACTTTTATGGGTCAAAATTTGCTGGCATTAGCGCCGGAAGAACGCTCTTTAGCTGGCGTGTTCCTAGCTTTCCAATATCCTTTAGAAATTCCCGGCGTTAGCAATCTGGATTTCTTGCGCGTGGCTTACAATTCTCACCGCAAACATCGCGGCTTGGAAGAATTGGATGCTTTTGATTTCCAAGATTTAATCGAGGAAAAGCTGGATATTGTCAAGATGAATGATTCTTTTTTAGACCGCAGCGTTAATGAGGGTTTTTCCGGTGGCGAGAAAAAGCGGAATGAAATTTTGCAAATGGCGTTGTTGGAACCGAAGTTAGCTATTTTGGACGAAACTGATTCGGGTTTGGATATCGATGCTCTCAAGATTGTCGCCGGCGGTGTGAATCAGTTGTCAAATGCTGAAAATTCGATGTTGGTGATTACTCACTATCAGCGGTTGCTGAATTACATTATTCCTGATTTTATTCACGTCATGGAAGGCGGCAGAATTATCGCGACTGGCCCGAAAGAGTTGGCGCTGGAATTGGAAGAGCGCGGTTATGACTGGGTTGTGGAAGAGGAAGCAGCAGGAGTAGGCGCGCGATGATAAATACGCAAGTTGCTAGTAGGGAAATGTTTTTGACTGATTTGGTGAATCAGTGCAGCAAGTTGGGCGCAGCTAATAACGAAAGTTCTGCTTACGGGTTGCAGGATTTGCGGGATGCGGCGACGGAATACGTGCTTTCTTCGAGTTTTCCGACGGTGAAGGATGAAGAATGGCGCTTTACTGATTTGTCGGCCCTGTTGCAAATTCCTTTTCATATACCCCAGAGCAATCAGTCAAAAGTTAAGCTGGCTGATATCATTATGCCAGTAAAAAATCGGGATGATTTACCATTAAGATTGGTATTTGTCAACGGTTTTTATGCGCCGGATTTGTCAACGGTGGAGTCGTTGGTTTTGCCGAATTTGCCGTTAGCGGAGCCCTCGAAGAGGATCGACTTTTACGTAGGTAATCTATCCAATGTACCCGAAAAATATCAAGGGCGCATCAGCGATGTTTTGAGCAAGCACAGACAGCAAACCGAGGTGTTTACCGCGCTGAATACTGCGGGTTTGACGGATTCTGCGGTGGTGTTCGTCCCGGCCAATAAGTCGATCGACCTTCCGATTCACTTGCTCTTCCTGACAGCGCCTGGTGCATCTGGCACGATGTGCCAGCCGCACTGCTTGGTCATAGCTGAGCCTGGAAGCAATGTGACACTGATTGAGGATTACGCAACTATCGGTAATGTACCAGCGTTTACTAATGCTGTAACGGATGTTATTGTCGGCGAAAACGCTACTGTGAATCACGTTCGGCTGCAGCGGGAAGGTGGAGAGGTTGTTCATATCGGCAAAAGTGCGATCGAACAATCTCGTGATAGCCGTTACACTTGCCATGCTATCAGCTTGGGAGGCAAAATATCGCGGCACAATTTAGAAGTTTTTCAGCGCGGCGAAGCCACGGAAACAACTTTAAACGGCTTAAGCGTAGCCTTTGGGGAACAGTTAGCGGACACTCACAGTTTAATCGATTTTAACCACCCCCACGGTACAAGCCGCCAATTGCATAAGTGCATTATCGGTAACAAAGCTCGCGCTGTATTTAACGGCAAAGTTTTCGTTCGCAAAGCCGCACAATTGACAGATGCCGGACAATTGAGCCGGAATTTGTTGCTGTCGCCGAGAGCTCGTGTAGATACCAAACCGCAGTTGGAAATTGTCGCCGACAACGTTAAATGTTCCCACGGTGCAACTGTCAGTCAATTAGAAGATGATGAACTTTTCTACTTGCAAAGTCGCGGTTTGGATTTAGAAAGAAGCCGCTATTTGCTAATCGATGCTTTTGCAGCCGAAATTCTCAATCAGTTGCCAATTATTGGCGTGGCGAAAATGCTTTCTACCTGCATGGCTATCCAAGGATAAAAGAATCAGCAACAGCGTCGAAGCCTGTTCCACAACAATAAATATTCTTGTGGGGTGGGCGAATAGCCTGCCCAGAATTAGCAACAGCGTCGAAGCCTGTTCCATAACAATAAATATTCTTGTGGGGTGGGCGAATAGCCCGCCCAGAATCAGCAACAATACTAACTTCTGAAATTTATGACACTTATTCAAGAAAAAACACTTGCATCAAAAGTTCGTGGCGACTTCCCTATTTTGACTCAAAAAGTCAACGGCAAACCGCTAATTTATCTAGACAATGCAGCTACTTCTCAAAAACCCCTAGCTGTGCTCAACACTTGGCGTGATTACTACGGACAATACAATGCAAATGTGCACCGCGGCGCTCACACTCTCAGCGCCAAAGCGACTGATGCTTACGAAGGTGCCAGAGACAAAGTTGCGGCGTTTATAAATGCCGCGTCGCGGCAAGAAATTGTTTACACTCGCAACGCCACCGAAGCGATTAATTTGGTTGCTTATTCTTGGGGCTTGAGCAATCTGCAAGCTGGAGATGAAATTATCCTGTCGGTGATGGAACACCACAGCAATCTCGTTCCGTGGCAAATGATGGCTCAAAGAACCGGTGCGGTGCTGAAGTTTGTCGAGTTAACGGAAACTAACGAGTTTGATGTGGAACAGTTTAAAACCCTGATTTCCCATAAAACTAAATTGGTGTCAACCGTTCACGTTTCTAATACTTTAGGCTGCATTAGTCCTGTCAAAGAAATCTGCAAAATTGCCCACAGTTTCGGCGCAAGAGTTTTAATTGATGCTTGCCAAAGCGTGCCGCACATGATAGTAGATGTGCAAGCAATAGATTGCGATTGGCTGGTTGCTTCCGGTCACAAAATGTGCGCTCCGACTGGCATCGGTTTTCTGTACGGTAAGCTGGACTTGCTGAGAGAAATGCCTCCGTTTTTCGGCGGTGGCGAGATGATTGCTGACGTGTTTCTTGATTATTCCACCTATGCCGATTTGCCACACAAATTTGAAGCCGGCACACCTGCAATCGGCGAGGCGATCGCCCTTGGTGCAGCAATCGATTATCTTAGTAACATTGGCATGGATAAGATTCACGCTTGCGAAGCAGAATTGACTGCTTATATGTTCCAACAATTGCGGCAAATTCCCGAGATTAAAATCTACGGGCCGCAGCCAGATAGCAACGGCGAAGGTAGGGCAGCTTTGGCGGCATTTACAGCCGGAGAAATTCACCCTCAAGACTTGTCTACCATGTTAGATCAGGAGGGAGTCGCGATTCGTTCCGGGCATCACTGTACGCAAGCTTTGCACCGCTATTTGAACGTTTCATCTACGGCGCGGGCGAGTTTGTATTTTTACAATACTCGCGAGGAGATTGATGTGTTTGTGAAAGCGTTGAAAGAGACGATCGACTTTTTTGCTGGGATTATGGGGTAATTTGGTAGGGTGGGCATTTGCCCACCGTGTTAGAACATTGTTTGCCCCGAGCGGAATATCTCGTGAAAATAGTTGAGTATTATAGTTTAATAATACAACCACTAAAAAACATGAATCAATATCCTATTATCCTCATGCCCGACCCTGTTATTCAAGCTATGGATGCAGTTCCATTCACATGGAAATTTAGTGAACCAAAACCTTTTCCTCCTAGTTATAAGCCCCAACCCATTGATGTACTTTTGTTTTTTTATAAATCTCTCCCATTAATTATTCCTTTTGCAGCTATTTCTCTGATTGCTAGTAGAAATATTATCATCACTTTCTATATTTCTGTAGGTGGAGTTTTGGTTACTGCCTTGAACTTCTGGCAACAACAAATGTATTATTTACGATCACTTAATCAATACAAGCAACAAATGCGCGATTATAAAGATTTGTTGGCAGAATGGCAAAAGCGTGAGATTCAGCATAAACGGCAGATAGCAGAATCCCAAAAACCTGAAAAAATAAAACAGTATCGCTATCAGATAATTAAAGACATTATCATAAAAACAGTCCCTCCTGAAGGTAGAATTGTCAGTACAAAGTCTCAGTGGCTTGAAAGTAAATTTTATAAAAACTTACAGCAATTATTTCAAGATAAAATTTATAACAATTTAATCATCCAAAAATCCCACTCCTATCAACCTTACTGTATAGAAATTTCTTATTTTGATAAGTTAACAAATTTACGTATTGATATAACAATTGATAAACCTTATCACTATGAAAGCGGTGAGCCTAAAAATTACGAAGTGCTTGTCCAAGAAAATCAGCGCCATCAACTATTTTTAGAAAAAGGATGGATAGTCATTAGATTTGCTGAGGAGCAAGTAGTCTGTTGGCCACAAAGCTGTTGTCGGGTTATAGCCGAAGTAATCAATCAAATAATATGTACACCAATTCCCCATGAATTGACAACTGTAGAAACTTTACAGCCTATCCAGCAATGGAATGAATTTGAAGCACGACAAATGGCACAGGAACGCTATCGAGATAATTATTTAATCTAGCGATCGCTCTTTCTTCATCCGCGTTCATCGGCGTCTATCTGCCTGCATCTGCGGTAAAGAAAAAGAGCGATCGCCCAACTAAAATTCCCTAATCTCAGGATGAACAAACTGATAACCAGCCGCCTTAATCTTTTGATTCGACACCCTCGCATTATAAGGCCGCACGCTAGGACTTCCATCCCAAGAAACTTTAGGCAGATTGTGAGTTTCAAAAATGCGATCGAGCAATTCGCCACTGGATAGCGACACATCCCCGACTAAGTTGTAAATTCCCTGCAATCGATTTTCCAAAGCAAAGGTTAACCCCCCAACAATATCATCTCGATGCACCCAATTAGTAACATCTTCCCCCCTACCGGGACGAGTGCTACCAGCCCAGCCTCTAAAGATTTTAACTAATTCTCGCCCTGGCCCATAAATTCCTCCCAAACGGAGAATGCAGACTTGAAGATTGGGACTAGATGCTGCTAATAAAATCCGTTCTGTTTCTGCGAGAATTTCACCGTTGGGATTAGCCGGCGCGACGGGTGATTCTTCATTTACCAATTCACCTTGGCGATCGCCATACACAGAATAAGTACCCGTATAAATAACCTGCTTTACTGTCGGTATCTGCTGTAAAACCGATACTAAAGTTGTCGCCGTATCTATATAACTTTCCCGATAAGTATGAGGATTTCGGGCACCGACGCACAGCATAACAGCATCTTGTTCTTGCAGTACAGAGGCGATCCCATCTTTGTCATTTCCTTTGAGCACGGCTACCCGCTGCGCCACACCCTCCAACTCAACTACTCGCGTCGCCGTGGTAGTTGTCGCCGTCACGGTACAATCAGATTTGCCACGTAAATGTTTGGCAGTCGCAGTACCCACATAGCCACAGCCGACGATCGCAACTTTCATAAAAAATTCTCCATTGTGTCATGTTCTCTCAAATTATTGCCGGTTTCTGAAATCATGGCGCGCTGAGTTTTGTGGTAAAATGCAAAGCGTCGTTATCAATCGGAGTAGCATGGTGTCCGAGAGAGATATTTTTGCCACATCCTCAGAAAGCGAACTTTTAGCTTTTTATGGTTCTTTGTTTGCGATCGCAGCCGCGGATGGTTCCGTTGATATTGACGAACTAGATTTGTTGTTTAAAACCATAAATTTAGACAAATTTTCTGACTCTGCAAAAACTCAAATCCAATCCTACACAGCCAGTCCCCCATCACTCAGCGACTGTTTGCAAACACTCAGCCAGTCAGAAGAACCGCTGCGTTTGGGAGTCATGTATTTTTTAATTAACATTGCTGGGGCAAATAAGACGCTGCATCCCGCAGAAAGCGAGGCGATCCAATCCGCAAAAAAACTGCTGGCGGTTTCCGACTTGCAAATCCAAGCCATGCAGGAATTCATTGCAGACCTGAAACAAATACGGGAAGCCGCCCCTAATAAAAATCAGGCATCAGCATCCTTCAATTCTGCTGTTTCCCAGCTTAAAACTAAGGGCATTCCTCTCGATTTGATCGACCGGAAAGGAACCACAACAAACCTCAGCAATCCCAAAATTAACTATTCAGATGAAAGTTTTTGGACTAAACTTAAAAACTTTGCTTTAACCGCAGGAAGAGAAGTAGTTGAAAAAGCTTTGATTCTCTACTATACGGCTCAGAACCCAAACGTGCCTGCTTGGGCAAAAGGAGTTGTAGTTGGAGCTTTGACCTATTTTATATCTCCTGTCGATGCCATTCCCGATATATTAGTCGGCATGGGATTTACGGACGATTTGGGAGTATTGTTGGCGGCAATAGCTACTGTTTCAGTATACATTAATGCTGATACTAAAGAACAAGCTAAACAAAAAATGAAAGATTGGTTTGGCTCATAATATTATGTCCGGTGGATCGTTTTGTTTCCGCCTGCATCGTAATAATATAATTTGAATAATATAGCAGTTGTCAATCGGATGAAATACAGGACACGGCACTGCCGTGTCCCTACCCAATATCTGTAATTCACTCAACTGAAAACTTGATTATTGTGGGTTCTCAGTCTTTAATTGGCTTGCCATCTCGATTGACAATACGGCTTTCACCATCCTTAGCCGTGACATTTTCATAAACCCCTTCATCCCGCTTCACGTACTTGCTGAAACCCGAATTTTTATAGTCGGTGTCGGATGTCGGCTTCATCAACCTCGGAGCGCTCAGCAGCCGGCGTACCGGAGTATCTGCGGGAGTCTCCCCGGGTTCGCACTTAGCCAACTCGCACAGTTGACCCCAAGTCAAAACTTCCAGGTTCATGCTGTGCGAAACTTCTAACTGCTGGTTGTTTTTGGGACAAAAATAATCGTATACAGGCATACTAAGAATCTCGTTTGCAACTACTAAAATTACTAATTGCACGGTTATTGAGAATATTATAGCTCAACCTTACTAAAAATTCAAGCCCAAAAATCAAACTTTACTATTTTTAACGGTTGTTGAAACATTAAATCAGCTATATTATTAACCCAGTGTGCTTGCTCCCGGATGCGATCGAGACAAAGCCCAAAAGTACCCTACCCTGAAATCCTCTGACTCGATCCAACGATCGCACGATCGACAGCAAATGCCCGCAAGACTTCCGTGAATGCCGTCAAAGGATTGATCATCATTTTCAGACTGTACGCAAATCACAGATTCTAAGTTTCAATTTTATTTATTTACTCACCAGCGAGGATTTACCGATGAGCGATTTCAAAGTTACGCCAGAAGTAGAGCTGAACACAGCTCAAATGTTGGAGCGATACGAACTGCAAGATGAGACAAATCTGCGGCGTTGGGCAAAACTACACGGCATTAACAGTACTCGCGGTTTCTTCTATCCGAGTGAAGTAGATTTGATGGATCACGCTCACCACCATCTTTACAATTTGGGAATGAGCATTGCTGACTACCAAAGTCTTTTAGACCGACGCCGCAGCCATTCCCAGACATCAGGCGACCAAAATAAAACAGTAGCAAGTCAAGTTGCTGACGAAGCATACGATGCCATAGAAACGCTGACAGATCAGTATGCTGAAGCTATAGATTTAATGGGAGAACGTATAGCAGACCATTTCATAGATGAACTCGATTTATCTGTGATGCGACACCTTTCTCAAAAAGTGAAAGACCGCCGCACTCTCAACGGTCAAACTAAAAAGCCTAACCGTTTTCTCCAAGTGATTAAAGCTGTGTTGCAACCGAGCAGCGAAAATACGCTTCTGGTTCCCAAAAAAGAGAATGACTCTAGTTTAGAATTAGAACAGCATCATCGGCTCGGCTAGTCGCCGATTTTTTTGAAAGACTAAGAGACTTTTTGTAAAATTTACTGGTCAAATTTACTGAAAAGCCCACCAGAACCCTCCCCTTGTCAAGGGGAGGGAGCAAGAGTCACATTTTTTATATTATGAAGGGGAATTGAAGAGAATAAATAGAGGTTTCCCAGAAGTCTAGATTACTTTTCAACTGATGTTCGGTTTCGCGAATCAGCCCAACCTAATATAACTCGGGACAGATGGCGCGCTCGCCAAAATTAGAGATAATATCTGCTGAATTGAACCTGTCAACCTCGCCCAAGGTAAAAAAATGATTAAATCCTGGATGGTAATTGGAGGGGTCGCCTTGATAGTAGCACTAGCCACTAACATAATCCCGCCCAGCGACTTCCAATGGTTCAACCGCTTGCAGCGTCCGAGATGGCTAGTATTTGAAAGAGCAATTCCCCTAATTTGGACAGTAATTTTTATTTGTGCAGCTTGGTCAGCAGTGATTGTTTGGGAAAAAGAACCAGGAACTCAGGAGACTTGGCTGAGAATGGGTTTGTACTTGCTTTTAGAAATAGTAACTATGTCTTACACCTCGGTTATGTGCAAACTTAGGAGCTTAAAAGTCGGCACAATAATCGGCGGAACGGGCGCTATTTTAAGCGTAATGCTAGCTTTAAGTGTGTTGCAAGTTTCGGAGCCTGCCACCCTGTTATTGCTACCTTACATACTTTGGAGTCCGATCGGCACTTACACCACTTGGGTAATGATGCACTTGAATCCGGCGGATGTTTAGCCTCTCATGGAATTAGTCATTTTAATGGGATTGCAAGCATCGGGAAAAAGCACATTTTTCCGCGACTATTTAGCTGCCACGCACGTTTTGGTCAGCAAAGATTTAATGCGAAACAATAAAAATAAATCGCGCCGACAAATTCAATTAATTGAAAATGCACTGCAAGCAGGTCATTCAGTCGCAGTTGACAACACCAATCCCGAAGTTCTCGATCGCAAGTCGCTGATTGATATCGGTCGCACCTATAAGGCCCAAATCATCGGTTACTACTTTGAATCAATAGTCAGCGACTGTTTAGCTCGAAATCAAAAGCGATCAGGCAAATCTCAAGTTCCAGACATAGCAATTTATGCTACTATAAAAAAAATGGTATTGCCCAGTTACGGCGAAGGGTTTGAACGGCTGTTTTCCGCCCGCATAGCAGAAAACTTTACCTTTGAAGTAAAAACCTAGTCCGCAGAGGAAGTTATTCATGGACAATGAGATATTTGAAAAAAAAATGCGCGAGCTTGAATATTTTCACAGCCTGCGTTTATTGCCGGGAACTCACACAGTAATTCGCGCCGACGGTCGCAGCTTTTCCAAATTAACTTCCTCAAGTTTTGATAAGCCTTTAGACTTAAAATTCCACGAATAAATGGTAGAAACTGCCAAAGTGCTCCTGTCAGAACTAGACGGCATTTACGCTTATACCGAAAGTGACGAAATCTCAGTTTGGTTCCCTCCAGATTGGGATTTATTTGACCGCAGCTTAGAAAAATATAGTCTCTATTTCTGCCAGTATTGCCAGTGCAACTTTCACTCGCGCCGCCCAAACAGCAGTCAGTTTTGACAGCCGCATTTGTTCCGCAGCTAACAAATTGCAAATAGTAGACTATTTTCTATGGCGCCAAGCAGATGCAGCGCGCTGCGCTTTGAATGGCTGGAGTTATTGGATGCTGCGAAAAAATGGCGAAACGGGTGAAAATGCAGCAGTTATATTAGACAAACAATCGGTGGCTTTCAAAAACGAATTGCTGTTTCAAAACGGAATTAACTTTAACGAACTGCCGGCTTGGCAGCGCCGGGGAACGGGAGTGTATTGGGAAAAATACGATAAACCAGGTTATAACCCGATCGAACGCAAAGAAGTTGTGGCAGTGCGGCGGCGGCTCAAAGTCGATGAAGAGCTGCCCATGAAAGAGGAATACAAAGAATTTATTTACCAATTTTTAAATGTTGGCGATTAACCATTAAGGATATCTTGTCAAATCCGGTGGCAATTGATGAATTCTTAGTCGGTTTTAACCGAATGCAAGCTGTGAGACGGGGGTTTAAACCCCCCGCCCAATGTTGAGCAAGCGAGTTAGCCTATTTCGCCTATTTGGCTTATTTTCGGTAGTATCTACCTGCAACGCAGATTTTAGTCAGCAAAGACTTGATGCGAAATAATTGTACAGTTGCACAACTGGAAGCTTATGATATCGGTAACCCAAGCTGCATGAACCAAGTGTGCTTGTCTATGTAACCGCGTTGAAAATGGATTTTGCCATCAACAACATGAAAGAAGCCACAGCCTTGCAGCGTAAAACTTTTGCCAGTTGGTAGGTTGCCACCAAACTCACCTAGAAATGTGCCGCCACCAGTCCACTCGACGATCGCCCACTCGCCATCCTCAAACAGATTCTCAGCGTGCGTGTAATTGTCTGGAAAGGCTTGGAAGAAGCTAACAAAACTCTCAAGCAATGCCTCACGCCCGTTTAGAGGAGCGCCAAAGGCAACTTGATGGTTCTCTGCATCGTCGTGATAAAGCTCGATCAGGGCGTGAGGGTCACGAGCGTTATAAGCAGAAATCCAGTCTTGGAGCACTTGCTTGGGCGTTTTCATTTTTGCTTCCCTAGTACAGATAAGTAAAATACAGCATATTCCAGGTATGAAGTACAGTAGCAGCTATATTGTGTAGTACGTTTTATGTAGGGTGCGTCGCTGCCGCCGCAGGTTCAATGAAACTTGCAGATTGTTGATGATGGCGACGCACCTTACTTACTACAAGATTGTGTGTACCACATATACATGGAATATGCTGTATTGCTCCGCAGCTTCTCACCCTCAAATTTACCGACTTGGAAACCTGCTAGGGGGCTCAGTTTCCGGGGGAGCCGGAGGGGGAGTTTCAGCGTCCGGAGGATTCAGCGACTCCTCCCAAACTTCGATTTGCGATCGAGCTTGCTCAAAAGCCCGAGTGCCCGAGGGAATTTTCTTCAAAGTCGCGATCGCCCCAGCCATATCCGACGACGACTGTTCCACACCAAGCCCCAAAATCCGCTGGCTCCACTCATCAATCGCCTCAGTCGCCTGCCACCGGAGCGAACTCGACTCGGGTACCTGAAGAGCCAGCCCAATCGCCCTTTGCAGAGCGTCCGCAGTCCCCACTCGGGCGGCCTGACGGGCGCTCTCCAAACCTTGCTCGCCCTCAAATTGAGCCTCCCAAGTCCGAATGTTCGATTGAGCTTCCTCATAAAGCACCCGTCCTGATCGAATCCGGCGGGCCATCTCAATTGCCCCCGCCAAATTGCCGCCTGCAGCTAGCTGCTGAGCTCTATCCAAAAACGGCTGGTCAACAAGTCGCTGTCTCCTCTCGATCCAAGCTTGAATTTTGGTTTGAGCTTCCCCGTAAAGCGCCCTACCTCTAGTGATCCGAGAAGCTTGAGCAACGGCGGCCTCCAGAGAATTCGGATCGCCCGTACTCGCCAAATCCTTCGCTCTTTGCAGAAACGGACTGTCTTCCAACAGCTCGATTTGACGGCTCAAGCTGCTAATTTGACGGAGAGCTTCCTCGGAGCGGGGATTTGATTCCGGGACTGTTTCCAATTGCGCGATCGCAGCCCTCAAATCCTTTACCCCTCCCGGCGCTGCCAGCCTGCTTGCCATATCCAAAACTTTGACATCAGCCATTTCTTGCTCCCAGCGGCCGACTAAATCTTGAGCTTGTTTGTACAAAGGGCGGCCAGACTTCAAATTTTGAGCAATCTTGATCGCCTTGGAAAAACCCTCAACAGAGCCAGTCAAAGCCTGAGAAGTAGCATTCGCCAACTGGTTAAAATCCTCAACTTGTTCCCTTAAATTTGCAGTGTCGGGAATCTTGTTAGCGATCGCGATCGCCTGCTGCCAATCGCCAGAGAGCAAGCGTTTTTGGGCAATCTCCATAATTTTCTTGCTAAATTCCGCGATCGCCTTATTGGAAGCTTGATACAAATAACTGTTTCGATCAATTCCCTGAGCCAGCTTAATCCCCATCACCAGATTGTCTAGACCTCCCTCTGCTGCTTTATTCCGGGCTTTTACCAACTTATTGCCCTCAGCCCGAGTCGTCTGAATTAGCTTAGTCAATTCCTCGTACTTAGCCGATTCCCAGAAAGTATTTCCCAAATCCAAAAGCAGAGTAGCTTGGCGGAAAGCCTGCGTCCACTCTTCCTGACGCAAGTGGTCTTCGGCCGTGCGGTAAATTTTCTCTGCATCGCTCCATATCGACTGCCACTTTTCAATCTGCTTTTGCACCGTCGGGTAAGCGGGAACGTTTGTAGGAACCTTGTTCGCTATCGCAATCGCCTCCTCCAGCTTTCCTTCTTGGAAACTAACATTTCCCAGCCTGACAAGATCCTCTGACCACCGATCGATTTGAGTGTTAATTCTCGGCCGCAGCGGATGGTCTTGTGGCAAAGCATTCACTAATTCGATCGCCAACAGCAAATCATCCGCCGTCCGCTTGCTTGCTGCTTGTTGAGCACAAAAAAAGCGATCGTTAGCAGAAGCCGTTGGCCAAAACATCTTTGAGCAATTCGACTGCGTGGTCAGGTTGAGCAAAGACGCAATTGCCACAAACCCCATACCCACCGACAGCATCAAACTCACCGCCAGCCAAAACTGCCACTTCTGCGACCAGGTCCGCCACAACTGATTGGGTTCCTCCGGCGGCTGCGAGTTTTCCTCAGACAAATTCGGCGGTAGTTCCAGATCCCCGGACGGCATTTTTCCCGAAGTAACCAACTCTCGGAGTTCTTTAAGTCGTTGGGCCCGGTTTTTCCTTGCTGGTATCCTCGCCAGCGACGAAGTATCCTTTGTTGACTCCAAGGATTCTGATGCAGACCAACGGCCTGGTATTTTGCGCTCTTGACTCATATCCTCACCACAAACAACAATCAGCCTGTCTTAATTCTTTCAAAACAGCGATCGCTGCTATTGACTGCTTTATAGAATGTATTCATCACTTTTAAATACTCCTGCAGGCGAAAGACTACAAGAGGCGATTGCCAAATCGCAAAAATCCAAATTTTGTGATTAGGTAATTGATAATGGGTAATTGGCAATTGGTCAAGGCCTTGATCCCCAACTCGCACTCATGATTGCCAATTACCCATTATTATCTCAAGAACCGGAGTTCGATCGCAAATTGCCGATCAGTTCCGCAAGCTGATCGCTGCTAGCTTGGTAAACCTCGTTGCAGAAATGGCACGTAGCCTCAGCCCCGCCATCTTTTTCTATCATGTCTTGGAGTTCCGCTTCGCCCAACAGTTTCAAAGCTCCCAAAACTCGATCGAACGAACAGCCACAGTGAAAGCGCACCATCTGAGTTTCCGGGAAAATTTCCAGGCCCATATCTCCCAATAACTGTTCGAGAATCTCGTGCAGCGTTTTCCCTGAGCGCAGCAGCGGCGTAAAGCCCGACAGTGCAGCCACTCTAGATTCTAAAGTTTGCACCAGTTTTTCGTCTGTTGCCGCCTTCGGCAGAACCTGCAACAGCACACCCCCAGACGCTTGTACCCCGCCCGCCCCCACAAACACCCCCAAAACCAGAGCCGAAGGCGTCTGCTCCGAGGTTGCCAAATAGTGACTTAGATCGTCGCCAATTTCGCCGGAAACCAATTCTACCGTACTTGAGTAAGGGAAGCCGTATCCAACGTCCCGCACGACGTACAAATAACCGTCACCTATTGCTCCGCCGACATCGAGTTTGCCTTTAGCATTGGGCGGCAGTTCCACTTCAGGATTGTCCACATAACCTCGAACCGTTCCATCGAGTCCCGCATCAATCAGAAGTCCGCCCAGCGGCCCATCTCCTTTGATGCGAATGTTGACTCTCGATTCTGGCCGTTTCATGCTGGAGGCGAGTAACAGCCCCGCCGACATCGTGCGGCCGAGGGCGGCTGTAGCCACGTAGGAGAGCTTGTGCCGCTGTCTTGCTTCTTCGGTGAGGCGGGTGGAAATGACGCCTACAGCGCGAATTCCGCCCTCTGCGGCTGTAGCGCGAATTAATTGATCGGCCATGAAAAACCTTACTTTGTCTTTTGATACCTTCTTGAACTATTTTAGAAGTTCTTGAAGGTTGTGGCAGCAGATAGCAGCAGTTGACTCGGTGGGCCTGTCCGTGCGATCGAACTTCTGAACTCGCCTCTGTTTTCTATAAAACCTTGATCAACCAACTATTTATTAACAAATATTATGATTCATTTTTCCACTTAAATATTTATTTAAAATGCCCGGAATAACGAGTGCATTTATTTTTTACACTCCACCATGTTCTCAGTCATTTTATAACAACTAACAAATAACCACTAATAACTAATAACTATAGTCCTGAACGCACTCCGAAGAAATAAACCGGGTTTTTTAGCCGAGCTAGAGGCTTTTAAGCCCGTGTATTTAATCTAAAAAACCCGGTTTATGGCTACCGGTGCATAAGTCCTAAACTAATGACTAATGACTAATGACTAATGACTAATGACTAATGACTAAAGCTTATCTTGTCGCTAACCAGACGATTACCAAACCTTTACCTTTGTCATCTAGAGTGAGAGGCGTAGGTCTCAGACAAATGTTTTTTAGCTGGAAATAAGGGATATGCCACAAACATCCAAAGCACTTTTAGCGGAAATCCAGCATAACACAGGAGCGACTCGAAACTTGCATTTTTATGCCAAGGGCGAAACCATTCCTATGATGTCGCAAGGCCTGTGGCGAGTCTGTCAAGGTCTAGCACAACTGAGTACGCTTTATCCAAACGGGGAAGAAGGACTTTTGGGTTGGGTTGGGCCTTCGATGTGCTTCGGTTTGTGGTTGACAAGCTTGCCGACTTACCAAGCTACGGCGACATCAGATGTTTATTTGATGTGGTATTCTATGGTGGAAATCGAAGCTTCTCCTCAATTGTCTCACGAGTTGCTACCTCAAATGGTACGGCGGCTGCGGCAAATGGAAGCAATTTTGGCGATCGCCGGACAGCGGCGAGTAGATGACCGTTTGTATCAGCTACTGCTATTATTGCAACAGGAATTCGGTCAGCCTGTGGTTGAGGGAACTCGTTTGAACATCCGCTTGACACATCAAGATATTGCTAATGCGATTTGCACGACGCGGGTAACAGTAACTAGAATGCTGGGAAAATTGCAGCAGCAAGGGTTAATCAGTCGAGATGGCGATCGGCATTTAATACTTAACAAAGGTGTTTTTGCGTCCAGGTCGGATTTGTTTGGCTGCAACCCTCAAGCAGTGTAGAACCGACAGCAATTTGCATCTACACTTTTTTGCATCTACATAAAGTCTTCTAGTATTAGCTATCAAATTTCAGTACAGGAGAAGTGTTTGTCTGGCTCTTACTCCCGCTATCTACAGCAATATCTTTGCAGCCGGAAAAGATATAATTAATAGGTGCATCTACTTAAAAAATAAAGCAATGGTTAACTCAACTCAAGAAACACCCCAACCCAACAAAAAAGAATTAACTCAGATCGCAGCTAAACCTCAAGAACAACAAGAAGAACCGCCAAATAAGGGTGACGGGCGGAAATAGTCGAGCGTTAGTTTTTATCAACTATTACTCGTTACCAGGCTCTGCCTGGTAACGCATATCCGGAGGCTCCGCCTCCTCTTTCCAATTTGCCCCAGCAAGAATCGAGGCTCTTCCTCTGGGTATTTCCAGGCAGATCCTGGAAGTTAATCGGGTGTGTTTGCTATTGACAAATTATTCGGTTTGTGTATTGCCGTTGTTCGATCGCAATTTCGGCTTTCCCGGCTTTGCACGGAGGCGGTCCAAAGAAACCACATCAGCCTCAGAACTCTCCCTAGCCACCCGAATCAGCAACCCCGACAACAACAAACTCGCCAACATCGAAGAACCGCCGTAACTAAAAAACGGCAGCGGCAAACCCGTAGTCGGTAAAACCCCCGTCGCCACCCCAATATTCAGCAGCGACTGTCCCACCATCACCACCATCACCCCAATCGCCACCAACTGACTCTCAAGATTCCGGGCCCGCGTCGCCACCCTGAAAGCCACCGTAGCGTAAGCCGCCAACATCAGCAACAGTGAGAAACCTCCCACCAAACCAAACTCCTCAGCAAACACAGCAAAAATAAAATCGCTGTACTGAATCGGCAAATAAAATAACTTTTGCTGCGACATCCCCAAACCCACACCCCAAATACCGCCAGAACCGACAGCCAGCAAACTTTGAATCAACTGATAGCCGTCTTGCATCGGATCCGCCCAAGGATTGAGAAAAGACATAATCCGGCGGCGCTGATATTCCCTAAAACTAATACTTAAAACCGCTAAAAGCATTCCCCCCACAGCCGTTGCGCCCAACTGCAAGTAAGGCAAGCCCGCCGCCAAAGCCACCAACCACAAAGTCATCCCGCACAAAGCGGTGGTGCTTAAATTCGGCTGCAACAAAATTCCCAACAGCATGGCGCCGAAAATTCCCAGCCAAGTAAAGCGAACTTTATTCGTCAACCGGGGCCAGTTGCCGAAAATGCGGGCGCTTTGGAGTACGAAAAACGGCTTGATCAACTCAGAAGGTTGAATAATCGGAACCGGGCCCAGAGATATCCAGCGAGTCGCCCCGTTGATGGTGGTTCCCACTCCCGGAACTAAGGTCAACCAGAGCAATCCCAGCAGCAACAAAACGCCTAACTGAGCTGTTTTCAGCAGGTAGCGCAGGGGGGAGTACACCATCAAGTTAAAACCAGCCAGCCCGAGCGCGACTGCGATTAGCTGTCGTTTAAAATAATAAAGGCCGTCTCCAAATTCAGAATTTGCAATGGGATAGGAAGCCGAAAACAAAGCTGTCAGCCCAACAAACAGCCACAGAAAAGTCAGCCACCTCAGCCAGCGGGCCTCAGCGGCCCATTCAGACGCGCTGGGGTCAAAAAATGGAATGAAGCGTCGAATGTCATTAGCCATAGGATTTCATAGCATAAGGAAGAATAGGACTTACGCAATGTAACGAAATTATGTCATCCTGAGCAACAAATCGGGCAATTTGTCAAAAAAACAGACTGTTTTTTGAGGTGTAGCTACAATAAGGATTTCACAGATTGGTGAATAATCTAGCTTAGATGCTAACACATTTTTTTCACACAAGTTAAACTGTCTATTAGCCTTCGTATACAAGTGCAATATGTCAGATATTCACCTCTTGTTAGAAAAACTGAATAAGAGAGAGATTGAGCTTCTTGATTTAATGCGTCAGTATCCACTACGAATCGATAAGGGAGTATGGATACTGTCCGAGACACCGAAAATTTTAGTTGATAATGCCACAGATCACTTCAACACAAGAATTTTTAAACATCTTAGGACTCTTGAGAAGAAAGGTTTAACAGAAAAGCAAAACAATGAAATACACCTTACTTACCTAGGAAAAAAAGTAGCAGAATATCTACAAGAGAGGCATCAAAAGCTTTATGAGCAATCCAACAGTAAGGCTAAGAGCGAAGCAATGCTAGCCAAGAGTAATGCAATGCTAGCCAAGAGCGAAGCAAAGCTAGCCAAGAGTAATGCAATGCTCGAACTATACAGACAAGGCTTATCCTATCAAGATATCGGAACTCAGTATAAGATAACTAAACAGAGAGTGCGTCAACTTCTAGATTTTAATCCTGCTTTTCATGATTATTTAAGAGAAAAAGAAGAAAGACAACAGGCAGAAGCTGAAGCTCAAGAACAAGCTCAAAAAGAGAAAAAGAGACAACAACAGCTAGCTAAAAGCTTAATTGTAGTCTATCCCGAACGTGTTGCTGAATTATGGGACTATGAGAAAAATGGAGACCTCAGTCCTGCAGATGTGGGTACAGGAACAGGAAGTCTATCTCCTTGGTTTAAATGCCCCATTGATGGACATTCATGGCAGAAAAAACCAAACGATATTCGTATAAGTTGGCATAGAGGGTCTAGTGGATGTCCAAAATGTGCTGGGAGAAAGAAAAAATCAGAGAAACAGCCCACTCTAATTGAAGAGTATTCTGAACTGATTTCCAAGTATTGGGACTACGATAAAAATGACCGGCTAGGTCTTAACCCATCAGAAACAACTCTCAGCAGCAATAAGAGAGCATGGTTTAAATGTCCCCATGATGGCAATGTGTGGCAGTCAAGCATTGTTTTGACAGTAAAGCAGCAGTGGTCAAAGGGAAATACTGGTTGCGGAGTTTGTAATGGCACTGCTGAGCGTAAACGAGGTGAATGGAGCCGTAGAGAACCGATAGCTCTTGAATTTCCTGATGAGATTGCTAACTATTGGTTTTACAAAGCAAATGATGAGCTAAAAATAGATCCTATGAAGCTCCCAACTGGATCGAGAAAAGAAGCTTGGTTTAAATGTCCTATTGATGGACATGAATGGGAATCATCTCTTTCTCAAATTAAATCATGTTGGAAAAAAGGAAATAGCGGTTGTCCAGCTTGTAGAGGATTCATTGCCACTAAAACCACATCATTAATTTCTCTGTATCCGGATTATGTTAGCCAGTATTGGGACTACGAGAAAAATAATGCATTAGGCATATCTCCTGACAAGGTAACTAAAGGCTCTCAAAAAGAAGTATGGTTTAAATGCCCTATTGATGGATATGAGTGGAAAACAACAATAAATAGCCTTACTAGGTCTTCTTGGAGTCGTGGGAATAGTGGATGCGCTCGTTGTTTTGGTTGGAGTCTGGAAGCAATTCGTCAATTTGTAGCAAGTTTAGAAGGATACATCCCCAACCTAACTCAAGCTGAATTGTATAAAATATTTGAGCAATCAGGTGCTTTAGGTACGCAAAATGCTGAAGGTCTCAAAATTGTTAAAGACATTATCAAAGGCAAACTCTCAGGGCAAAAACTACGAGATTTGATTCAGGGTAAAGAAGTCAAAACCTCTGGTGCTGGCAGCAACTCCGATGAGAATCTCAAAGCTGATGATGAATTGCAAGTTGTTGATGCGGCGAATTCATCTCAAACAACTCACGATTTTGCAACTAGCAGTGACTCTTCAGAACAAAATGAAGAACCTAGTGAACTACCAAAAATCAAAGTCCAGAAAAGTCTAGAATTTTTGAACAGTCAAATAGTTGCGTCAGCCGATCGAGAAGCTATTGATTTCTTTATCGCTTCTAGACGTAATCGAATTTGGGCAGAAGTATTTGAAGATGAATCTGCCGTTGAAAGCGTAGAAGCTTTTACTGAAGAAGGTTATGGTCGTCAGGTGCGAGATCAGTTTCTCGATGAATATACCCAAGCCCAGAATATGCAGATTCCCACAGGCTGGGGATTTCGCATCAATGGCAAAATTACACCGCCAAACTTAATGCAAAAGCTATCAGCGGTGAGGCTTCGCAATCAACAGCGAATGTTAAACCTGTCCTTAACTGGAACGGGTAAAACCATTGGTGGGATTCTCAGCAGTCGAATTATTGACGCTCATCTCACCATTATTATTTGTCCACTAGACACGATTCCCAACTGGCATACAGAAATTAAAGAAGTATTTCCAGATAGTCTCGTCACCACCAAAAACTTTAACCCTCATTGGAGCGATATTGAGAGTGGACATCACTACATTATTTTGAACCATGAAATGTTTCAGCAGCCCTCAACCCCTGCTCATATTCGGCAACTGCTAGACCGCTACCAAATTGACCTAATTATTGTCGATGAGATTCATCGCTGCAAACACCGCAATGACGATCCATCCAAACGTCGTCAAATGGTTCTCGCGCTAATCACCAATGCAACCGAGAAAAATCCTAATCTTCATGTACTTGGCATGAGCGCAACACCTGTGATCAACAATCTCAAAGAAGGTAAAAGCTTGGTTGAATTAGTCACAGGCGTAGAACGTAAGGATATTGGCGAAAAAGCCACACTCAACAACTGTATGCGTCTGCATCAAGCATTTGCAACTGTGGGCATCCGTTCTAAAGTCAAGCCCAAAATTAAAATCAACAAATTCACAATTCCCGTTGACTGTACTCACCTAGTTGACAAGATTCGGGAAGAGGGGACTTCCATCATCAAAATGGAACAGATTCTCACCAGTGCCAGGATTCCAGCGATTCTCAATGAACTTCGCCCAAAAACTATTGTTTACACTCATTACGTTGAGGGCATAGTCGATCGGCTAACAGCAGCAATTAAAGGCGCAGGCTGGACAGTAGGTTTTCATATGGGTGGCGATAAAAGTGGACGCAACGATTTTATTAACGGCTCAATTGATGTTCTAATTGCCAGCAGTGCAATGGCTACAGGTGTTGATGGATTTCAAAAAGTTTGCGATCGGCTGATTCTGAATATTCCACCTTGGACAAGTGCCGAACTTGAGCAGCTAGAAGGGCGCTTAAATCGTCAAGGTCAAGTCCATGATACGCTCACAATTCTTATGCCCGTTACCTATGGTTTAGATGACGGCGAACATTGGAGTTGGGATGAAGGGCGATTAGCCAGACTGCAAAACAAACAGACAGTTGCCGATGCTGCCGTTGATGGTGTGATGCCTCATGGACAACTGCGAACAGAATCTCAAGCATTCCGCGATCTGCGCCAATGGCTAGAACGCTTAAAAACTGGTGAGCAAAAGCCAATCGTTCGCCCCAGAATCTTTGTCCCTCTTCCAGACGCAGATCCCGCCGATGTTCAGCGCCGTAAAATTAACTATGGTGACTTTAGCCGCATGAATGCTCGTTGGAATACTAGCTATAGTCACACCAACTATGAACGCTTACAGAATAATCCCGAAGAGTGGATGCAATACCACACACTCTATCAAGAAGCCAGAAAAACATGGTCTGTTCTTCCCTATCAAGAATCTATTAAATGGCTTCAAAAGCGCTCTGGTCTAGTTGTAGGGGATTTTGGTTGTGGTGAAGCACTGATTTCTAAAGCCTTAGCCGATAAACACACATTTCACAACTATGATTTCATTGCCATCAATGATAATGTCATCGAATGCGATGTAGCTCAAGTCCCCTTGGAAGATAGCTGTTTAGACGTTGCCATATTTAATTTATCGCTCATGGGCTTAAACAGTGCTGATTACATCCGAGAAGCAGCCCGTACTCTTAAACTCGATGGACAGCTTTGGATTTACGAAGTAACTTCACATTTCAAAAATCTGCAAGAATTCCTCAGCTTGATTGAGAGACTAGGTTTTAGAATCATTGATTCACATGAAAATTGGAAATTCTGGCATATCAGAGCCATCAAATCAGAGTAAATTAACCTAAATTATTCACAATAAGCAGAAAAATGGAGAGGAAAAGAGCCTAAAGATTTATAGCAACCGCCAAAGTGATTAGGACGTTTTCAATGGCTGAAACCATTAATTTTATTTATTTAATTTCCCTTCTTCCTTTAAAATAACAAACAAAAAAGAGGTCGATCGCGACCTCTTACCCCTCTATTAATCCAGCTTCGGATCTTAAAGTAGACCTGTATTAGCTCCGGGCTTACCCGTAGCCAGTTGCACTTTAATAATTCTGCCGCCCATTTTCATAATCCTTTGCTGTTCCCGGAACCAGTTATCGTAAGGAACGAGCTTAGTAAAATAGGTATTTTGCAATTCGCGCTGAGTGCGGATGCGAGTTTGACTTGGGACGCAAGCAGTCACCTTAAACATTCTCATGGGAAACTAACTCCTGAGTAGGTTTACAGATTATTAGATGGATTTTTTAAAGATTGAAGGCAGGGAGTTAGGAGTCAAAACTAGCTCGTTAAAACTCGTCGGGCTTTCTCGACCAGCCTTTGACGGTCTAGCAATCACTCTCAACTTCCCTGACCTCTTTTCAAAGCCAAAGGTAACAAGTCCAAAGTTAAAAGTTAAAAGAAGCAAGAAATAAATGTTATTCCTTCTTTCTTCTTCCTTCTTCCTTCTTCCTTCTTCCCGAGTCTTAGCTCAAGCCAGAGCAGATGTAGTCGAAATAGACGCCCATTTCTTTACCAGCGTCAGAACCGACCAAACCAGCGGTGACTTCTTTCATTGCTTGGATTGCTTGTACGGTAGAACCGATGGGCACGCCCAAGGAGTTGTAGGTTTCTTTCAAACCGTTGAGCACGCGCTCATCGAGGATGGAAGGGTCGCCAGCTAGCATGGCGTAGGTGGCGTAGCGCAGGTAGTAGTCCAAGTCGCGGATGCAAGCTGCATAACGACGAGTGGTGTACATATTGCCGCCGGGACGAGTTACGTCAGAGTACAACAGAGACTTAGCAACTGCTTCTTTGACGATTGTAGCTGCATTGGCGCTGATGGCAGTAGCGGCGCGGACGCGCAGTTCGCCAGAAGCAAAGTAGTTCTTGAGCTTGTCTAGAGCGCTGATGTCGAGGTACTTACCTTGAACGTCAGAGGAATTGATAACGGCGGTAATTGCGTCTTGCATGGTTGTCTTGTTTCCTAGAAAGTGGCTGAGTCAGTCCAATTTTGGAGCGAGAATTTGGGATTTGGGATTTGGGATTTAAGATTTTTAAGTGGCCCTTTATCTGCAAAAGCTTTTAGCTTGTTACCAGTAACGCCCAATTCTTCAATCTAAAATCGAAAATCTAAAATCGAAATTCCTTACTGCATCGCACCGATAACGTAGTCGAAGTAAGAGGAAGCTTCGGAAGCGTCTTCTCCAGACAGCAGCGAACTTGCTGCACTTTTCATAGCGCGAACGCCTTCGGCGACGGCTTCAATCGGGGTGCCGAGAGATTTGTACATTTCGCGGACGCCGACAATACCGATTTCTTCGATCGGAGTAATGTCGCCAGCTACGATTCCGTAGGTGATCAAACGCAGGTAGTAGTCTAGGTCGCGCAAGCAAGTTGCGGTCATTTCTTCGCCGTAAGCGTTGCCGCCGGGAGAAACAACATCAGGGCGCTTTTGGAAAAGTTGGTCGCCTGCTGCTTTGACGATGCGTTCGCGGGATTCGCTCAAAATTTGGGCGATGCGGACGCGGCGTTCACCAGAGGTGACAAAGCTCTTGATCCGATCTAATTCACCTGGGCTCAGGTAGCGAGCTTCGGCGTCTGCGTTGACGATTGATTTGGTGACGATACTCATCTTGTGTGTACCCGCTGGATATTTTGCTATACGAACTGCTCCGCTCTGAGCTAGCGACGGGGGGCGCTTGCATCCCTTACCTTTCATGCTCAGGCAGGAGCTTTGACGGGGAAGGCTGGACTTTCCACAGTCACCAACTGTTAAAGTTGTTGGCCGCAGGCTGCCTTCGGTGTTTGACGGCGCTTGTTCTTCACGCCGGTGCGCTTGTGAGTGCCCGCACTAAGCCTGTCGCTTACAATACCACAAATGACTGATGCGATCTTTAATTTACGATCGAGATTGCAGCAGGCCACTTAGTGGCGATCGAGTGACTCTCGGGCAGTTAGTAAGGATATTGCTCCTCTGACACAACTACCTCTCGCAAGTATTTTGAGGCATTATGTTCACATTCTGAGTGTTACTGTAATAGTTTGTAATATTCCTTTTCATATTTGGGCCCTCGGTTGGGTCTTCTCAGTTAAAATTTCACACATAAAAAACTAGGTATAATTATCTCGCAGCAAGGGCTGCAGGCGATCTATGCCTCGCTGCATGAGTTGGGACGGGCGACGAGGCGAGGTTCAAAGACTTGACCCTGAGAGGGAGGGAAGGGAGACAGTGGGGAGACAGCGGGGAGATGTGCGATCTTCTCACATCTTGCACCATTCTCAATAATTCTTGGACGGGCCCGCTAGGAGCGCCCAACCCCTACTCCCCACAAGAAAACTCACTCTTTGTCTTTGTGGAACAGGCTAGGGAAGCCTGTTCTTGATAATAGTGCCAGATATCAGATCGTCGGAAATCGTGACTTTCGAGCTTGTAGCTAGATTTGACTCTCACTTTTAATTTGGTGCGCCGTGAAAAGAAATCTATCAGCCCTTAAAAAAGCTTTGCAGTTTGGCATTAGCGGTGCAGTCGGCGGTTTTGCCGGCAATCTAATCACCGAACCTTTCATGCAGCGACTCACTGGTTCGGCATCTTTTTCTGACAGTGTATTGTCCACAGCTCGCTGGTTTGGGTTGGTAGGCGGTGGCATTGCTACTGCTATCATGTTCGGCTATTATTACTATATCAAAGGTAAGCCTCAAATTAAACAGGCTTTAAAAAATGGCGGATTGTTTGGTTTAATAGCAGGAGCCATTTCTGGGGCGATCGCCGAAGCTATTTACAGCGGGATTGGCGAGGGAAACAACGAATTATTGCGAGTAATTTGCTGGGGAATAGCTGGCAGTTTGTTAGGACTTGGACTTGCACAGCGGATTCCTAATTTGGGAGCGCTTCGCGGCATAGGAGGCGGCGGTGTTGGGGGTGTGTTGGGCGGCTGTTTGTTTATTCTGTATGCTTACAATCTATCGGGTACGGCGGGCCGTTTAGCTGGCTGTGCTGCGATCGGTTTTTGGATTGGAATTATGCTAGTTGTAGCTGAAACTTTGTTCAACAAAGCTTGGCTGGTAATTAGTTACGATACCGGAGCAAATCGCACTCTCACTCTGGGTTCGGAACCGATCACTTTTGGCAGTGATGAAAATTTGTCTATTATCTGCATTCCTGATGTTTCGCCCTTGGCGATGCGGTTTCAATTGGAAGCAGGTAAAATTGTTTGCGATAATGTTGATAGCGGGGCGGTGAGTTATTTGCGATCGGGCGACCAAAAGAAAATCGGCAACTGTACAATTACAGTAGGAAACTCTGACTTGCCCGCTGCAACTTCTGTTCAGTTGCCACCTGCTGTTATATCGGAAAAATTCGCAGCCGATTCTTTTACCAGCGGTCGATTTTTTCTGAGATTAGGCAGTCGAGTTATTCCTCTGACTGCGGGAACTCAACTATTCACCTCTGACATACCGAGTTTAAAAGCTACCGCCTCTAACGGTGTTGTCGCTACAGTCAATTCTAGATCGAGTGAGGAGTTTTCGTTAGAATTGACAAATTTGTGCGATCGCGCTTGGTGGGCTACAGACATTCAAGGCGATCTAAAAATGGTAGAACCTGAAACTACCCTGACTTTAGCGGTAGGAACTAACATCGAATTCGGTGAAATTGACGGCGAGATTATCTAAGTAAGCGAGTATAAACTGAGATATTGAACCCTTGTCAATAAGTCTTTCATGGGCGGGCAGGATGCCCACCCCACAAGAGAATTTACTCTTTGTGGAACGGGCATCTTGCCCGTTCTTAACAGGATATCCGACCCACCCCACAAGAAAATTTACTCTTTGTGGAACGGGCGGGCAGGATGCCCACCCCACAAGAAAATTTACTCTTTGTGGAACGGGCATCTTGCCCGTTCTTAACCGGATATCCGGCCCACCATAAGAAAATTTACTCTTTGTGGAACGGGCATCTTGCCCGTTCCTAACAAGAATTCAAGCAGAACTGCCGCTAACTCCAGTAATTACAGCCGCACCAATCAAATGAGCCAAACGCAAAGCTTCAGGAACTTTACCAGTGTCTGTCAAACGCTGGAGCACCCTCGCTATTACTTCTGGTTCTTCACCGCAGACTTGAAAAAAGAAAGGTTCAAAAGCGTAAATTTTACCAGCGCGGCGCAACAATTCTAAACGGTATTCCGAGTCGGGTAAATGGCGGAGGGCTTTTTCAACTGCTGCTAAATCTGGTTGGCGGCGCATGACAGCAACGCAAGGAATTTGCAGCCGCGATGCTAACTCAGGAAGGTCAATAATATTGAAACCGCCGAAAGCAATTCCGTCAAGCAAAACGAGATGCAATTGCGGCAGAAATTTGCCTCCGAGGAGTAGCCCAGAAATAGCATCCGTGGCATCTAATCCGTCTGGGAGGACTTGTCCCCAGACCATTCCTTCAAATCGAGTCCCCCCGCAGACTACGCCCGCGATCGACACCAAACTGCCGCTTGTACGAGAAAACGGAGCGTCGTCAAAGCCAATAACCTTAATTGTGCGATCGAGCCTCAGCAAATCTGCCAGTTTCAACTTGGGGAATTCCGTAAGCTAAAGTTTTTGACATTAATTTGACTTTTAGATATAGTATCATATACCTTAAAGACCTCATTACTAAAAATATTTTAGACAATTGGCTAAAAAATACGTAGCAGCGATCGACCAAGGAACCACCAGCACCCGATTTATCGTATTCGATCGCCAGGGACAGATAATTTGCAGCAACCAACAAGAACACCAGCAAATCTATCCGCAACCAGGATGGGTTGAACACAATCCCGAGGAAATTTGGCAGCGCACCCAAAGCGTGATTAAAAATGCCCTCGAAATCGGCAATATCGACCCCAAAGATATTGCTGCACTCGGTATTACCAACCAGCGCGAAACTACAATTGTTTGGGACAGAAAAACTGGCAAAGCTTACGGTAATGCGATAGTTTGGCAAGATACCCGCACTCGCTTTATTTGCGATAAATTAGCTGAAGTTGAGGGCAAAGATCGATTTCGAGAACGATGCGGTTTGCCGCTGACAACTTATTTCAGCGGGCCGAAAATTAAGTGGATGCTGGACAATATTCCAGGATTGCGCGAAGCTGCAAATCAAGGGGAGGCGATTTTTGGCAATGTCGATACTTTTCTGATTTGGCACCTGACTGGCGGCGCGCACATTACCGATGTTACCAACGCCAGCCGCACGATGCTGATGGATTTGCAAACCCTCGATTGGGATGCCGAAACTTTGGAAATAATGGCAATTCCCCGCCAGATGCTGCCAGAAATTCGCCCTTCGAGTCAAGTTTTTGGAACTGCAAAAGGATTGCTTGCAGGTGTTCCGATTGCTGCTGCTTTGGGCGATCAGCAAGCCGCCCTCGTCGGGCAAACTTGTTTCAGTCCTGGGGAGGCAAAAAATACTTACGGTACGGGCTGTTTTATGCTGCTGAATACTGGTGAGGCGATCGTCCCTTCAAAGCAAGGATTACTAACAACAGTCGCCTACAAGATGGGGGAATCGCCCGCTGTGTATGCTTTGGAAGGCAGTATTGCGATCGCCGGCGCTTTAGTGCAGTGGCTGCGCGACAATTTGGGCATCATCAACACATCTGCGGAAGTAGAAACATTAGCAAATACAGTCGAAGATAGCGGCGGAGTTTACGTTGTCCCGGCATTTTCTGGACTCTACGCACCCTATTGGAAAGACAGCGCCCGGGGAGTAATTGCAGGTTTAACTCGCTACGTGACTAAGGCACACATTGCCCGCGCAGTATTGGAAGCTACAGCGTGGCAAACGCGAGAAGTATTGGATGCGATGAATCAGGATTCTGCTGTGCAGCTTTTGTCTCTAAAAGTAGACGGAGGTATGGTGGTAAATCACACGCTGATGCAGTTTCAGAGCGATGTTTTGGGAGTGCCTGTGGTGCGGCCTGTGGTAGCAGAAACTACTGCACTCGGTGCGGCTTATGCGGCCGGTTTGGCGGTGGGTTTTTGGAGTCAGCTAGCCGAATTACGGGACAATTGGGCGGTGGATTGTACTTGGGAACCGAAAATGCCGATCGCACTTCGCGAGCAAAAATATCGCTTTTGGAAAAAAGCAGTTTCCCGCACATTCGATTGGGAAGAATAAATCCCTGAGTTAACCCCAGATTGCGCATTTAGTGATATCATTAAATCCTGCACCTGGGGGGGTGACAACCAGCCTGAAACCCAGAGGTGGTGAGGATTGAGCCAATGTGTGCTAAAAAAAGATAGGCAGCATAATTGTTACACGCTTGCCTATCCAAAAAATAATGATACCAACATTT
>Ga0247770_1000661_pt1 | contig 32153 bp, 40 predicted proteins | sample UWRJL136409B6_FD_179943 | JGI IMG/M metagenome (GOLD analysis project Ga0247770, IMG submission 179943) | Plant litter microbial communities from Arlington Agricultural Research Station in Wisconsin, United States - UWRJ-L136-409B-6 | ecosystem: Environmental > Terrestrial > Plant litter >... | reverse complement strand
TCTCCCGCGCCATCAAATCCACCCGCGACGCTGAGTCCCTGCACGCCTACGACGTCGGCGTCTGCGCGGCGCTGAAGTCGATGGAGCTGCACTGGACGACGCTCTCGAACCAGCGGCATGTCAGTAACGGCGAGAAGCGAATCTTCCGGCGGGAAGCGGAACGGCTAAGGCAACTGCTGGGGGATGCGGAGCGGGAGACGGTGGGATGTGAGGAGAGGGTGGCGAGACGGCAGGAGAGGGAGGGGAGGACTTGGGTGGTGCTGAGGGGTGCTGCTGGTGGTGGGGGGGAGGAAGATGAGGAGGAGGGCTTGGGCTTAGGCTTGGGGTTGGGGTTGGGTCTGGGCTTGAAGGGTGGAGTTACGGGTGAGGGTGAGGGAAGGGGAGATATGGATCGGCTGGCGGAGAGTATTAGCCAGTTGAGTCTGGGGGAGCCGTTGGAGGTGGTCGGGGGGGTTATGATGCGGAGATTGGTGAGGGAGAAGGAGAAAGAGGGGGTTACTGTGCTGGAGGAGGAGAAGGGGTCGGAGTCGGAGTCGGGGGAGAGTGTTGGGAACTTTACGGCGGGGGCAGATGGGGAGGTGGTTTTTGCCGGTGGGGTGTTTGGGGGGCGTGAGCGGTAGTGAGTGAGCCTGCTCGTGATGGTGATGGCTATCTGGTGTGAGTGCATGTCGTGATGGGTTGATATGAGGGGATTCTTGGTGAAAACGGTGGGGCTTTAGGCTGTAGATATGCAGTGACTGGATGTTTACATGCAGGATGTCTTGCTGGGTTTGTGATTGCCCTGGATCTGGAAAAGTTTAGAGAATCATTATGGGAATGTCTGAATTGTGCTTGATTGGAGTAATGAGATATCGGCATGATGTGATCGCCCTTGCCAATTCTGAAATAAGGTACCCAGGTATCAATCGCTTTTTGAACTTGAACGACAAACATGAAAGTTTCTCCGTTTCAGGTCCAGGAGAATGAGGACGACGGACGTGTGCATGCTGAATCCAGGTCCGGACGAGCTGGGGTGGTGCCGGTAACGCCGTCAATTTCTTGGGGCACAACGACGACGAGCACAATCAAGTATTAGCTTTTCAAAGGGAGGCAAATTTGAATTTGAAATCAATGCACCTTATTCGACTACTGGTAAGTAACTAGGTACCTACCTAAGCGATCTGAGAAACGTCGAGTGGGAGGAAGAAGTCAACCGCTAGATGAAGTGGTTCAAAATATCAGCCAACAATCATCAAACTTGTAAAGCAATTCATCACGCCACTTATCAGACAGTCCCTAGATAGGCCAATTTACAAGATCATCAGCGGATCTAATGTCACAATTTGTTCTTTTCCACTCTTCCAAGTTATCTAACAATGTCATTATGCATCCCCAAGCCTACTACCTGCTCGAATTTCATGTCCCAAACTGCTAGTATCAACCAACACTATCAGGAGTCAAACGGCAACTCAACAACACTCAGATGATCCTCCTTACGTGGACTCTGGCTTATCGGGGCCTCACGCGCTTTAGACCACGCCAACACATCCTCGGGGTCGGCACTGATGCCACGTGTTGAAGTCTGGATATGCGATAGGATTGCCTTGCACCCAGCGGAAAGTAATCAGTCCCATGTCTGGGTTGCAGGTGATTATCTGGCGGATGATCTCAATGCAGTGGTTTGGGTGGGTGTTAGTATTCCAGCCGGGTTGTTTTTATGTGATGATGGATGTGTTAGAGGGGCTGTAGGACGAACCAAGATGGTGTCTGATGGGTGGAAATTTCCCTTTTCAAAGTAGTAGTCGCGGTGGACTGCTTTGCGGAGCATGTTCTGCCATTGTTAGTCCTTAGATAGAGAGAAGGGGACGGAGAGAGACAAAGGACGTCATCGAAGGTAGGAGTAGCACTGGTTGACCCAACATCAAGCCTTCAGTCGAGCAGCATCATGTCACAGTAGCAATCATCCAGCAGCGAGTTCTTGCGGCAGGGCCGCTGGTCCGGGTTTATTCCCTGGGGCAGCGGCGGCCAACACCATGCCGGCGACTCAGACGAGCTAGATTGGGAGGTGGCGTTCGACCCCGATGCGGAGCACCCGCCCTTGATTCCGTCGGGGTATCCGTCCGAGGCATTCCGCGATAGCGACACGTTTCGCATGCTCAGAGTCGTCCACCGCATCGGGAAGCCCACGCCGGCCTTCGCCACCTGGAAGGACTATGAGGCGTGGGATGGGGAATCGCAAAATGAGAAGCTTAATCCTCTCCATGATCAAAGTCTATTGATGCTTTTAAGTGGGGCAATGTGTTGGAATTGGCCGTGTAACCGCTGCCCGGCCTTGAGGCGCCGCTTGATCTTTAGCCCGCCCAAGAGACTGATAAGCCCAATAGATACGAACTCGGGAACTGGGCCCGTCACCAAGGGTTTTGGCGCTCGAATCGGGCTCCGCGTTGCTGTGAAGAAGGACCGCTGCTGCCTCAGCACGAGCCGCGGCCAACAAAGGACCAACGAGGGAAAACCCGGAGGGAAGCAAAGGCCCCCCTCCACATAGTACCGTTTGGATGACTACAATCTTTCCCGCAACATTCATGCTCTCGTACGCCGTGTCGTTGCATGCAGCAACCCCCTCGGGACCCCGCTACCAACTCGGCTGCGAGCCCCTCTCTGCTTGTAGACGGAGAAAAAACCGGGGTGCTTTGGCCGTCGATGCTGAGCCCTATCGACTCGACTTTGTCGTAGAGCGCCGAGAAGTCCTGTTTCCATGATTATAATGTAATGTCTTGGAAGATACCAACCAGTGATGTAACATCCCAGAATATACCAGTATATGTATGCCTGGGATGATACATACTATCTCTATATAAAGCAATGTCCCAGTTTTGGAGCCAAGATACTCTATACCATTCTATAGATTAAACTAGGATGGCATATACCATCTCACACCATATTAGTATATCACAGATAGTCTTAAATTTGGGTTATACTTTCTTGCTGGCCAGAATTTAAGCTAGCTCAGGGAAAGCTCAGGACAAATCAGCCACAGCTCAGGACTACGAACTAAAAAGGAACTTCCGTGTGCCCAGATTCGTCGCAGACAACCAAGCTGTTTTGTGAGACGAATCTAGGCCAAAGACGGAGCAGCGCGAGGAGAGGGAGGAGGTGTGGAAGAAATATCGGGATCCGGCGACGGGGAGGAGGGGTTTCTTGATTGGCAAGAGGAATCTTGTTTGTCGGCCGGATGAGAAGGTGATGGAGGATTAGTATGGGATGGTGAGGGTTGTGAAGAAGACGGCTGGGGTGGAGAGGAAGCGGAGAGAGCATGCAAGGCTGCGAGGTATGCGTGATGAATTGGCGGTGTGGCAAGAAACGCTTGATTAAAACCTAACCAAAGGTACCGGTGAGACGGAGAGAAATCGCCTATACGCCTCCTAATTGGCCAATACTTGAGGTGATGATGTCCCATTCCACCTCATGTGGTGGACTACGAAAGAAGGCGGCAGGGCTACTGGCGCACCGGTCCGACTCGATGAATTCCCGAACTGTGTAGTGTGCAAATGTGGCGTAGCGTCTTGAGGAAGAAGAGTCATCACGGAAAGTCACCAGACAGTCACAGATTTCTTCCAGTAACCGGGGAGTGTATAGATGATCGGCTGTGGGAGAGGGTCCACATTCATTAAACGCCATGTATGTCGAGATGACGCCGGAATCCGTGATTTCCGACACGTGGATGCTTTTCGTCGCGTTGTGGAAAGAGATCATCCGGAGCGTATGTCGAAGGAGTCGCCAATCAGCTTTGTGAATATTGGTATGAGAGAAGATCCGAATGTAGGTGTCGTCAAGTGTTTCTGGAAGATCCCTAAGAGCTGCTCTAATGCTGCCGATGTCATTGATGCGCCGCAGAATATCCAATTGGCAAACTGCCCATCGAAACATGCCTTTCGCGCCAACTGCCAATGCACTTTGTACTTCATCGCACAACCAGGGCGGCCATTCGCGAAACTTCGGACTTGCGCGAACTTTTTGGCGATATAGTGTCCGATATCTGCCGCAACTCCGGGATCTGGCATCAGCAACGGCTGCGAGATCTTCGACATGGCTGTCTTGATGTCGATGTAGGAGCGGCTAGTGACCAGAAGTTGAACCCGGTCAAACCTTGCCTCGGTGGAGATGCTCGTCAAAACATGGAGCAGAATTTCTCGTGGCTGATTCTTGTCACGGCATCGAGAGTAATAAAGACTGTTTCAAAGAAACTGAGGACTTCTTCGAGACAGGTAAGAAATTGTTCCAGGCTGGGTTGCCTGCCATTTTTGAAGATCTCAAAGACCTGGGTTGGGACGTCTCCTGCTTTTCGACAGAGCTGAGCAACCACCCAACGTAGAAAAGGCGCTGCTTCGTCATGGTTTCTTGTGTGGGAGCAGTAATAGTAGACGGATGCAACTTGTGCCCTTTCCTCAAGTTTGGCGGTTTCCTGGGTGAGATGGGCAGCCAGAACGGTTTTCCCAGCTCCTGGGATGCCGTGGAGCCACAGACACCTAAAATGCTTTTCACACAATGTTGCCCATTTGTCTGTGCGCAAAACCCAATCGCCCATGCCACTTTCAAAGGATGCACGTGCGACGTTGTGGTGGTCTGGCGAGGGGTCAGGCTGGTTCTTAGTAAACCATTCGCAAATTGCAAGTTGCTCGGCGTCTATGGTGGTTTTCTGTTAATAACCCGAATCCGAGAAGCGTCAAGAAGTAACATACAGGCCAGTTTCTGGGCCACTTCTTTCAAGTTGTACCTTACGGTTTTGGTGTCCTGCCTATCAATAGAATTAGTACCGCAGAGGACAACCAAGCCTGAGGGCACAGAACCTACAATATCTCCGCAGAAAGTACAGTTGATATGGTGGATTTGTACTGTGTAATGTTGCTCAACAACATTCTGGCTCTATCTCGCTTGAATGGTCAAGCTAAGGCGGCCAAGACAGACTCGGTCTTCCGCCTTTTTGCTGTTCTTGAAGCATCCGGTAGCATCCTAGGTGAGACGAGTTTCTGCAGCTTGGAGATGGACTGAAGGCATCCTGCAACAGGCCCACCTGGCGCTCTCAGTTTTTTCAAAAAGTTTGACGCGCCGAGATCGTGCTTTTCAATGAATTCTAGATTTTGGAAAGCGGTCTTAAGGCTTGAGGATTCGACGAGGATGAGTCGTAGGTCGCTGGGGTAGTTGTCGACGGTCTATATGAAGAACCTGCAGATCTTTTCGATGTGGTCTGCGGCCTGGATGACGGCGATGATGCTCGCACCAAGCGCCAGAGCTTCGGCCATGTCAGAAGTTTGCCGTCGTGGGGCTGGGCACAGCTATTGAGGGGGTAGCATGACCGTAATATGCTTCCAATGTTGGGTGTTGCGATCTGTTCAATGCGCTCCAGTTGCGCAGAGGCTGCCTGGTCATGGCTGCCCAACTGTGGCTGAGCCAGATGCCCACCTGAGGGGCATCTGTATCACGTGAGTGCTGGAATACATCTGGGCAGCTATGCTGCAGTGTCTTCGGTGCGCTGCCCACGAACGAAACTCGTCACCTCACCAGCAACCGATGCCAACAATCACCCCTTTGTAAAGGTTGCCGCGCCCACACCAAACTCCGATTTCATCTCGTTTCCTCATTGCCTTTTTGCATCGATAAGATATGAGCTATCACATCCCGACAAGCGTGCACCCTGGCAACGAAAGATGGGTCGATCGGATCCGCGAGCAGGCGCGCCGTGCCGGCATCCTGCGGGGACTGAAAACTGTCCGCGGTGACATTAAGCTAAATAAAAAGGAGATCGAGCACACGTGGCTCCAGTGCGGTATGTCAAACTACCTCAACAAAAACCAGTTATTTAACCATCATGGTCGTTCCGGGCGTCCCCCGAAGGCGCACTCCTCGGGGATGATGCCTTCTGCATGGAGAGTGGAGCCTTTGGCTGATGTTTCCTACCAGGTCCCTTTGACCACGACACCGAAAAGCCTCACAACCAGGATGAAGCAAAGTGGAGGAGATGTCAGATGCAGTTGCATCGCAACTCAACCGGACCAACCCGCGTACTTGGCGAGAAGTACGGCGCGCTCTTGGCCGAGAAGTCGAGACTGGACGGCATTCACGCCAAACTCTGCCTTGATGAGGCTACCTTGGATCGGGAGGTGGGTATGCTCGACCTACCCAACGAACTGCTCATCCAAATCTTTGAGTTCGTGGAGAGCGTCTTTGACCCATACGCCAGCAGAGCTATCACAAAGTACAACATGGACATCGCAAATATCCAGAAGGTCTGTCGCCGCTTTCGTCAATGCAGTTCAAAATTGCTCTTTCGAACCATTACGGTTGCCTGCGAGGACTCCTCTATTTCACATTTGGAGACCATCTCAAACCATCCAATATTTAGAGCCGATGTGCGCACGGTCCGGGTCCGGCCTCGCTTCCGGGACGCAACGCGTGCCGAGAGGCTTGGAATTGAACACGCCATCCTCAAGGTTGGAAGCGCAATCAGATATTACCGTAATCATAATCTCATGCACCAACCTCAAAGCTTGAGCGGGGTCGATGACACAATAGCCGAGATAGCGAGGGAACGTTTCGCCACAGCACAAAGCTCTATGGAGCACTGGAGATCCTCTCACAATACAACGGCCACCGGGATCCCAGTCACCTCCGGCCGTATCTCGGCAGCCTTGGGAAACGAGAAATTCGGATGTCTTATACTGGAGGTGTACGGCGAGTACAAGAAAGTCTTTGAGCCGGATCAGGTGGCGACGGTAGCCAGCGACAGGATTAGGGCGGCATTAGAGAAAATTCCCGCGGCTGCATTGGAGGTGGACGATATGGGGAAAAGAGTCAAGCTTCCGGCTTTTAACCTCAAGCTTGCGGCTTCAGTCAAGGGTGGGCCTGCATATTTGTCTGACATATCTCTGTATATGGGTCAGATATTCTCCATCCCTACGATCCGCCGTGTGAATATTCGCGAAGAGGCCAAGTCGCTTTTGTTTGCTGTTGGAGAGTTTGTCTGTTAACTGGGACTTTAGACTATGGCTGAGCGTAATTTCTCGGATGATTTTGTTAGCGGAATGATAGGAGTATGGTGTAGGAAGAGCGTACCAAGGTCAGCATAGCATGCCAGCATGTTCATATCACAGCTTTTGAATTATTGTTAAGAAATTCAGCGGATTAAATCACGTAGCGTCAACCGTCTTGTACAACTGTGTAAAGAATACCTTGTTGATGAATGCATGTCATGTCTTGAGATATCAGGCCACATCCTCTCCTTAGGGCCTAATGAGTTTACTATGGGTGATGAAAATGGTCGCAAGGCCGATCTCGGCGGAACCACGATCTGTCGAACTAGACCGCTGCACCAAAACACTGCAAAAGTGAATCCACTGATACCAGCATTTAGTAACAGCGACTACATCCATGTTGTTCCACACGATCTCAGTCGCCGATGCATCCCATTTGTGTTCACCCGCACAGAGAAGTCAAGGAACCGTGACTTATCATGATGGGCCTGTTTGGTAACTACGTCAACTAATATCTTGAGGAATAGGGCTATGCCATCACAGTAAGGAAGATAGCCATATACGCATACGCCCTGGCTGATGCAACTCCCCCAAACGCCAGCAGGTCAGATACTCGTCCGAAAATCATGAGTCCTCATCCACGTTATAACACATCCACTCCAAGTTCTTCACGAATTCGCCCTCCTCACCCCGCCATGTTCGACCCTTCAGATGCCTCAGACAGAGCTTCTTCCCTTCTTCAGGATAGTACAGCCAACACGCCCACTTCCTCCACTGTCCATCCTTCATCTCCGTCCGCGCCCGGTGGCCCGATATGTCCTCGATGAAGCCTCCTCGCGGCATAGCCAGCCGGTTCGGGAATATCCGCGCGACGTAATGCTCCGTCTCCGCCAGATGCGGCTTGTCGTGCCAGAAGAAGAGCGGCGTCAGGGGGATCTTGACTCTCGGCGCGGCATCATCAACCCCTGATAACCTCGACACCGGCGGAGAGAAATTCTGCTTGTGCAGGTTCGTAATCGCCCGCAGAGCAGGGAAATTCACAACGTGGTCCGACGTGTGGTAGTTGAGCATCCGTACCGACGGAACACACACATATTTGATCGGAACTGTGACCACCTGCCGGGAATCCGCGTCCGGGCTGGGATCCACACCCTCAAACTGTTTCTGCTGCATCATGAGATCAAGCAGCGGGCCTACCGGAACGTCCGACACAAGCGTCCAGTCGTGCTGCTGCACCCACACGTACGGCGTCTCGGTCAGCCGCAGCGCCGAACGTACCGCCAGGCCGAATCCGATCCTCTGCATGGGCTCGATGAAGGTGATCCGGCCGTCCTGAGACCTGGTGATCGTCAACGGCACCGAGTTGACCCGCTGCGCACACCTGTCGTCGAGTCCATACTCGGCCTCGGCATAGCTGACAACCAGCGGCACCTCCGGGACAGCACCCTCACAGGCCTCCTCTTCATCACCCACAGAATTCCCGGAAAAATGCTCGAGTATGAGCTGCTTGGCATTCTCCTTGTACTGTGCGAAGCACTCGGCGCCCTCGGCCGTCACACAGCCCCTCTTGAGGCGGGCGACGCTGCCGATGCGATCGAATGTGTCGAGCACGAGGACCACGCGGCAGGCGTTGAGCGTGGGGCAGTGGCGTCTGAAAGACTGCAAGATGCCGGAAATAAGATCGGTAGAGGGCGCTGAAGGCGTGGGTGACGTGGTGATGATGAGCGTCAGCAGGTCTGAGTAAGTGACTGCTGGCGGCGGCGGTGAAGTCGGCGGGGCGGACGCCATCTTCGCCGAACGAGGGCAGCTTTGGCGATCACCTGCGCGAAAAACAACAAAAGTACCGAAATCCCGTTGCTGACGAGTCCATACAAGCAGGTTGTGGCGCGGCGCGGCTGCGGGTGGATGCACTGCGAAGTCGAGGGGTCGTAAATCCGGTACTGGTGAATTGATTTTGGAAGAGAATTCTGAGTTCCGCGCTGATGGGTCGAAAAGTGGGGCTATTTGTGAAATGCTGTGCTTGAAACGCCCAATTTCCAAGAGACTCCAAATGCTATCGTTCCGATTGAGAGTTACCGAGACTTGAGTCTCAGCACCATTCCTATGGGGTTGCCTCCGCGAGACGTCGAAAGCCCCAAAAATTAGCTCAACGGTGGCATTGCACCACCACAGTGCGTGTTTTGCAGCGAACACTTCCATACTGTGAGGTAATGCCACGGTACCGCTGCAACGGCTGAGATCAACAAGGTATCATTTTACTATCGATACAACTCCGCTTTCCTGTTACATTGAGCTTGGTCCGGATATTCAACTCAAAACCTCGAAACGCCCTATCGAATACCTGCAGTTCGCTACCATCCAATTCAATCACCACGCATCCAAAGCCATCCCGGAGTGCCCCACAATCCTCTTCCGCCTGTCTCGCCAGGAAATGCTTCCTCCGATACCCTAAAACGCCCGTCCTTCGTCCAGCTTCCTCCTCGGTACTCCAGGCTGTGCGAACTTGGACGTCCTCCAGCGGCGCCACTCGCCCCAAACAGCCGACAGCATCCAGAGCACCCACATGATGACCGCGACAGCAATGTATGCCGTCTTGAGCTTGTTCGACGCGCCGGCCATCCAGAGTCCAAGGCCGCCGTTGGCAATGCCCAGGGTGATGAAGATGCGGCCGTTGAAGAGATGCAGGTAGGACCAGATCTGCCTGCCGCCGACCTTCTTGTATTTGGCGTGATGAATAACGCCGAGGATGGGTTGGAAGAACAAAGCCACCAAAACCACGATGCCGATGATGGGGTGATAGCTCGTGTTGGGATTCGTCAACTGCGATTCAAATTAGCTTCGGTACTTCCTCCTGGACCCTCATAGATAGACCTACCAAATTACCGCCGCCAAACGGAATCTGCACCGTCTTGACAAGATAGATGCCCATTCCAACAGACGCAATGTACACAGTGTACGCGACCATCTGCGCCAGGCCGTGGATCCAGATCGCAAACCGGCCGGGGATGACGCGCATGAAGATAGACCCCAGCGGGAAGAGAACGACCATGGCCAGCGCACCAAGGATGCCATGGATGGCGCGCGCTCTCGTAGCAGCGTCGATGTCGAACCCAGCTCCATTCCCGAAGTCGCCGAAGTTGCCATTCCCAAAACCCGAGTTGCCCGATGAGCTGGGCCTCCCTCCTCCATTGCTGCCCCCGTACCCGCCATACTGCGCTTCCGCGACGGAGGCTAGATTGACTCGTTAGCTTTTGCCTCCCAAAAAAATTGCTCCAATCAGACCTACCAAACAGAATGGCAGCTGCTGCTGCAGTTGCTGCGCGGTGTTGTGAACCCATGCTGTCTCAGACGCAAAACGCAATCACACACACATGCAAATCGGGAAGAGCAGAGAGAAAATGAGAAAAAGCCAAGCTTTGGGTCCGCGATCCCGGGAGGACCAGGGGGGTTTTAATCGTGGGAGATGCGTGGCCGTGAAAGGAGCCGCAGCAGGGGGGCCGCACGCCGACGACCAATGATCTCATTGCATTGTCTTGGTGCTGCGCATCGCGGCTTTCGGACCCGCGATGGGGGAGCATTCAGCTGTGGCTTCGACCGTTTTGGGACGAACCAGTTATCGTTTCTTGTCGCCCAGGGCGGTGGTGCCTCGAGCCGACGTCAGATCAGCACGATCCGCCGATAATCGACGCGTGCGCTTGCGGCGGCCCTGAGTTTAATGCCGGCCCATGAAACGTTGTCAGGTTGTCGATGAAGGGGGATTGCGCGGCCTGATGCACCTGCCCGGCAACGGTTGGACGCTGCAGGGGTGTCGCGCTATTTCAGGGCCGTTGGGTCGGAGCGGTTTGGTGCCGGCGCGCCGACGTGCGGCTGCCGCAGATCATCAGCCCCTCGGGACCGACGGTCTGACCTGCGCCCGCGCCCCTCCTCGTGTCGCGTCATTGAAAACCACGACAGTCCCATCTGGGGCCGTCAGCTGGCTCTTGGACAGAGGTTCATCTGATCATAATAAGTGAGTGTAACTCGCTCGCAGGCTTTGTTGCAGTCGTATGCGAATGCCTGGCCAAAAAAGGGCCAGCTGGCGCTTTCTTGCTCTCAAAGGTAAAGGAGACATGATAGATTGCTGTCTATCGCGAGTGTTCGTCAAACCATCATTGATTACTGGCATTCTTGATACCAAGCAGTCTGATGGCGAATGCTTTGTGAGCCTAACTTGTTTGCTGAAGCGTGTTGGATCGGGCCGAATTAGTTCGTCATCAAACACAAGCCCCTTTCAAGTGAAGCGGTCCAAAAAATATTGATCTTAATTTCCAAAAAATGTAGATATAACGCAGAATGCTTGAATATGTGGCTGATAAACGACACCGTATTGACAAACACATCCCCTGGACCTCGGCGAATGCTTCTGGCGTCCGTATGGGCTCAAAACCCGGTACCGGTTGTTTACTGGTATTCACCTGTCAGCATCGCATTTCCCGGAGCTAGAGCTCGAGTCTTATTGTTGTTGACAAGGGGATAATAAAAGCGGGATATCCGCCGTGACCCAACCACCGGGGATTGGCACTGGATGCAACACGGCTTCCTCCTCCGATGTGATTGATGCCACAACTTTACATTCCATGCAATTCACAAGCTTCCGCATTACTTCATCCGGAGCATCCACGAAGTTCTCAATGTACTGGAACAGCGTGTAGGTTTCCCCGGCCCTGTCGCAGTACAGGTACGTCGTATCCGTGTTCGAGTCCAGAGAAACATTAAGCGCCGCTGCCATGGCTTCGGTCACCTCTGGCCCGTTATCCAGTGCAAGATGAAGAGGCGTCTTCCGCACGAGTTTCCAGCTCGCGTCTGTGTGAGGGGCGAGCAATCGCATCGTCTCGTTGAGTCTTTCCTCCCAGTCCGACCCTTCGTTTGCAATCTTGCACCAAGGGAACGGCCTCGCAGAGCACGCAACAGCAAGAGGCACCATGAATCCAAAGGACTCTGTTGCGCAGTTGGGATCGTGACCGCCCTTCTCTACGAGCCACTGCACAAACTTTGGCAGGGCTAAAAGAGCGGCTAGGTGTAGGGTGCCGTCATCAGGCGTCTCCCCGCCGCCCAGAATACGGTAGGCCTCGAAGTTGCCGAGGAACAGAGATGCTTCGATTGGGGAAATCTCATCCTCCTCGCCGAACAGAGCACCGAACTCTTCGGTAGATTCATGGTCGGAGCCCAATGCAAGCTTCATAAAGGTAGATCCGGATATCGTACGGTTCAACACGTCCGGACCGCCGAGCCTCAGAACATGCTTGAGAAGATGGGTTCTGGACTGGTCGACTAAGCAGCCAAATACTGCAGAGAGATTGGTCTTCGGCGCCGAATACTGTACGGACTCTGGTTCTCGTTAGTTCGCACTGTTCACGCCCGGCCAGCTGCAATGGAGGTGATGACAAACTGACCTGGACTCCCCCGTCCGAGCAAACACTCGATAATGATGTTGTCGACCTGGGGCTCTGAGAACATCGCCCATAGCAGAGCGTTGCATGCTTCGGCTGGCCATTCCTTACGGAGGGATATTTCCATCTTGTTAGAATCCGGGACTCCGTAGTCTAGGAGAATCCCCGGAAGCTCGGAATTCGAAGGAAACGTCTGCAGGCATTGAAACAACAGGGGTTTACCGTCCGGATTGGGTGTCTTTCCAAATGTTCGTCTTTCCCTAGGCGTTGCGACCACAAATTCTCGTATCCATAGCGTTGCAAGTGCTGCCGAAAATTGAAAATGAGGGATTAGCCTCCGAAATACAATCTCTGGATCTGCATATTGGCATAGAGCCGAGAAAACCTTCACATAGGAGACATCACATGCGAGTAAAAAGCACTTGGCGTTGTTGCTGTTTGGATTTGCGCCAGAATGGAGGAGTAGGCGAATGGTCTCGGTCACTTTGCCTCGCGACTGTTTGATGGAATGCACCAGCGCGGCGTAGAGCTGCGGTGGGGTGATGTGCCATTGAGATGGAAGCAAGCGGGAATAAGCCTCGTAGGTGTTTTTCTCGCTGAGAGCTTTCGCTTTTCTCACTGACTGAAATGCGAGATTGGCTGTTGCGTCGTCGGTGATGAATTGGCAGAGCAGCCTAAAAGCGTCGAGATCAGCTGACCCGAGGGCAATCCCGAACGCTGCCGCGTTGCGATGTCTAACCGCGGCGCCATGGGCGAGAAGCAGTTTGGAAATTTCCGATTTTGGGGGGCTGCCACTGCTCCCGAAAGAATCGATAAAAGCTTCGGAAATCTCATAGACCGTGACTCCCGGGCCGTTGTCTAAGAGAGCGCTGTAAGCCCAGTACCTTCGGTTATCATCCAGCTCCAAGCCTCTGGCCCAATGAAAGATCTCTGTCGCAATGGCAAGGTCAACGATGCTGCTTGCTAGTATTTCAAAGACTTCCTTCGAACATGACTGCAATGCTGCTCGAAGAAGGCCGGGGCTAGCCTTTGCGCCGTGTACAATAAGCAGTTGTGTGAGTTCGGTATGGCAGGGATTGGCCAGAACGGTGCTATGGAGGGTTTTTGACATCCAAGAGGCTGGAATCTCAAGATTGGTATTCAGAAGGCGGCATAATATGCCATGTCTCTTGTCAGGCGACATGACAGCTGTGATCGTTTCGGCCAATGCGCTTACCACAGTGCTGAGGCATGCATCGGCCGATAACAGCGCATCCAAAACTTCAATAGATCCCGCGGTGGACGCCATTCGAACGGGCATTCCTTGATTGAAATCGACGGATGCCTGGTGACTAAGTAGTAATAGCAAACCGGTAGAGTCGCCATCCAATGCCGCTTTTGTCTCTTGCGTGAGGGCCTGGGATTGTCCGATTTCGTAATCTTCAAGCGAGGAAGCTCTGATGAGGAGGAGAGACATAAGCTCCACCTGCAGCACTCGAGACTCAACTTGTCTCGCTTCTTTGAATGCGGCACTCATGGCTTTATTGCAGAGGCCAGGCACATTGTAGAGGATGTCGGCTAAGAGGTTGAAGTCCGTCGCCGTTATAGCCCAGGGAAGAAGGCACTCGCTCCATTCGTGGATGTAAAGGCCGTGATGGACGACACGCAAAATGATCTCGGAGAGGTTCTGATGGTTTATGAAATGGTTGACATCCCATGCAAAACGGCCCCTGGTGCCCGCAGACGTGGCAGCAGATCGGAGAATGCACTCCAGCAGCTCAGGGTCGTAATATGCGGGCTCGACGACGGTAAAAAAGAGTGAGTCTATGCTGACTTGGTTAGGATTGCATCCAGCCTGTAGAATCTCTAACAGGCCGAGGTTTCCCCTTCTGACCGCTTCGGTGTAGGAAACTCCACCTTCGTGATTTGCATCGGCGCCGTGATGCAGGAGAGCTCTCACAATGTGGAGGCTCTTATCCCTAATAGTGGCTTGAAACAGGGCCTCGTCGACGAGCGGACCATATGCCCCCTTTTGAAGAAGCATTTTGACCATTTCAAGCACAAGGCCGTAGACAAGTGATCCCACCGCACCAATTGCGGCGAGCACGCCATAGGAGAGGGTTTCACCTCTCAGCCCCGTCTCGCACATCGCCAGAAGAAGATCCATGTTACCACTCCGCACAACCGCTGCGAGAAGTTCGCCGTCATCGAGCGGTAACTGGTGTCCGACAAGAAGGCGTATCAGCTCCACATCCAAGTCGCTTTCACTGGCAAGGATTTCCGCGCATTTGCCCAGCTTTTGTTTACAGACCCCTTTTTCTAGTAGAGCTCTCATGACCCTTAGGCGGTTGGGCCTGGAGGGTAACGCCATGGCCGGAGGAACTACTCCAGAGAGAATATGTGGCAAGCAGTCTCTTTCAAGCAGGATTGCCAGAATGTTGAAGTCGGGTTGTCCGACGGCAGAGCGTATTGCGGCAGCGGAGTCATATTCGACTGAGGCCCCGTAAAAGAGAAGCGTCGCAATGAGCTTGACGTGTCTCGTGTCAACTGCTGGTGGCAAGTAGGGGTCCAGGTCGGTCCCAGACAACCCCATTGGGCCCAAGATGCTGATGAGCCGCAGCATATCTGGCCCCGAGATGTCTTCGGGAACATGGCCGAGTGCTGCAGAAACAGGCGATGTGAAGCGGCCATGTCGAAGTGCGTCGATCATCTCATAGTCGAGCCGTGCAACAGCTGTGTAAAATGGGTACTCTGGCGGGTAGTCAACCGCTACACCGGAAGCAGCAAGCAACCTGACCAGCTCGACACAGCCACTTTCTGCATCCCTTGCCAGCTCTAGTTGACAAGCACGATTGTCTGATACCATCTCAGCTTCTGAAAGCAGGGAGAAGAACGCAAGCCTGCGTTCGTGGTTTCGAATCCGTGTTGCTCGTTCGCATGCAGCGTCGCGAACTGAAAGTTTGGTACGGGTGCCAGTATATGCAACCATAATCGCAGTCGCCTCAAAATTCTGTGATTCCAATGCTCCAAGAAACAGACTGTCGGATATTATGTCGGGCCGGAATGCGCAGCAGCACATGAGTATGCTGATGAAGCCCTCGTCTAGCGGCTTGGAACAGGCGAACTCGGGCTCAATGCAGTGCTGCCAGGACTCTGCATCCATTGATCCAGGAGCTGATATAAGCAACCTAACAATGGCGATATTGCGGTATCTCACATACTTCCGAATGATATCTCGACGGACGGTGGCAGTCGCGCCGAAACTAAGAAGAAGCTTCATAGAATCCATGGCACACACAGACAAAGCGTGACCAAAGGCACGATCCAACACATCCTGTGACAGCTGATCTTCGCATAGGAGGGAAATATGATTGAGGTGTCCGAGATTGACGGCTTTCTCCAACCAGGAGAGCCCTGGTGTGGGCGAGGTCGGGTCGACTCCGACTTGTCCCTTCCTCGTCTGCTTCTTCTCAAGACCCGGATCCTGCAGGTGACACCATAGCTCTTGCAGCGTTTGTGGAGGGGCATGAGCCAACAGCGAGCGCAAGAGCCCCAGCGAAGCTTGTGGTTCTTGGGATAGGAGGCTGTCGAATGCTTTGGCGATCTCATGCTTGGTGAAGACCCAGCCCTCCCCTCGAGATGCTGCATCTTTCTGCTTCTGCGTTCTGAAGTGATGGCGCTTCTGCTGCTCAGGAGGCCGGAAATTGGGACTAACTATCCGCTGCTTGACAAGAAGCGACCGCGCGGCGTTCTTGAGTTCTGTGTCCGAGAGGAGGCCATCAAAGATAGGTGCTTGAGGCGCTTGCGGGTGGGAAATCGGCTTAGGCGGCCGGAGCCCGGCCTTGCCAAGAAAGAACTCGACCCGGGAGTTTCCGGCCATGCTATCAACGGGAAAGATGGGTCTGCTGGGAGGATGGCAAGACAATGTTGACAAGTGCAAACCGATTGTTTCCAGCGGGGGCAAGAACGACTTTCTGCAGAATAAGGCAGACGGAGGGTCCGGGTGGGGGCGCTGAGCCTCCAACAAGCGCATCACCAGACATGATTGCGGATTGGGCTACCACAAGTAGCGGACTGGCACGTCAAAGATAGGAACTGAGGCACCCTGGGCAAAAATGCACCAAAGCCGGGCAAGGCAGCAGATGTGATACCCCGCGTCAGTCGCAGGTCTCATGCAACAACAAGCTAGTGGCCAATGAATTTGGCGGTCATTGGCTCTTCCTAGGTGCAAACCGCCGAAAACAGGTAGGTAGGTAGGTACGGAAGTAGTTCGGGGGAAAAAACGCCTTGCCAGACTTTCGGGTTTGTGCACTGCCCGCCAGCCTGGCTCAAGAATTGGCTCAAGAGTTCCCGCAAATCAGATGACGGGAATTTTGGGACGCTGTTGCCGGTGGTGTCCGTTGGAGCTGTTAAAGACCTGAGTTCGTTCGCAGTTTGGTCTGGGTAACCAAGCCAGCCAGCCCCGGACGTTCTTTCCAGTTCCAGGATTCTGCTAGTTTTTGGCCCTGTGATTCAGCTTCCCTTCCAAAATGGCGTCACCTCCTCCACCTTACACCGCTTCCGCTTCCCTCTCGCGATCGCGGACGGATAGAGAGGGCATTCGGTCAATTGCAGATGCCATGCTATGCTCTTCCATCCCAGGATCCAGCAGCCCGACGCCCAGGGCCACCGCGACCACCGCTGCCACCACATCGCGAACCCGAGAACGTCTTCGCCAAGCCGAAGAACAGCTCGAGAAACTCAGAGGCGGCAGGCGCGAGGGAACCGGAGACGGGTACCTGACTGCCGCCGACAGGAGGCATCGGGTCGGTTTGCTCAATCGCGACGTGCAGGCCATGAGTGCCGGCCCGCGAAAGTCGACAAAGGGAATGTTCAAGGCGGCGTGCTCAACAGACCTTCTTTTTCTCATCGACACCACGGGCTCTATGTGGAGCTACATCGACGAAGTGAAGAGACAAGTGAAGAGTATCGTGCAAGACATTAAAGAAGCGCTCCTCAACGAGGTCGAGGTGCGCATCGCCATTGTCGGATACAGGGACCACGGCGACGACCCCAACATTGAGTCCCTCGACTTCACAACCTCCACAAAAGCTGTATATGCGTTCCTTGACAGCCTGCGTGCCACTGGAGGAGCCGATCTTCCCGAAGATGTTCTGGGCGGGCTCAGGGCAGCCGTTGGCGCCTCTTGGAAACACCAGTCTCGTTGCATCATACACATCGCCGATGCGCCGCCGCATGGTCGCACACTCCACGACCTTGGTGACAACCAAGATACATATCCTAACCCCGGAAGTGAGCCGCATCGCCTTAGCCATCCAGCGCTACTGCAGCAGATGATCAAGCTAAACCTCAACTACACGTTGCTTCGCATCAAGCATTTCACCGATCGCATGATATTTACCTTCTTGGAGGCTTACACCGCGGCGTTGGCCGAATGCACGCTGCTGAAGGACAACAAGTATCATTCCATGGCGTGTGGTCTGGCCTCGAGCATCCGTCACACGTCCCCATCTAGCCGCAAGGCTGAGGGAGCCCTGATGCTCGCGGAACAGGAGCTCGGGACTTCATACAGCGAGCTCCGGAGCCTAGTCGTCAAGACTGTGACAAATTCCTCATCCCGCACCGCGATCCGCATGATAGCCACGCTATCCAGGGAGAGGCACGACGGAGAGCGAGCCCTGAGTAGCATGGGATCGATTACACTCGAAGCCATTGGTGAGCACGACGCCGATGCCGATGCTGCCGCTGCCGAAGACCATCCGACGCTAGAGAGAGAACCACCGCAATGGCATCATCCGGGCTGGCTCACCAAGATGAGCCACTTCGAGGGATTTTCGCCTGGTATTGTAGTGCACAATGCCAAAACGCTCAACGATATGATGGCCCTTGACGAGCACATCAAGCTAGACGTCATGCAACTTACTGTCTACAGGCGACCGCGCCCTTTCGCCGAGGGCGCTTTGCGCCAGGCGTTCTACGCTCGTACAGCCTTCTCCACCAACCCCTTTGTTGTGAAGTCGTTCAAGAAAGCCAAGAAGCCTCTTCCCCACTTGGCCGAGGATATGAGATGCCAGGCCCTGTGCAAGGCCTTTGCGCTCGAATTCAATGCTCTCGTGGGTGAGCCCCATTCCATCGATTTTGTTGTCACGACTTGCCTACAAGCGAAGACGGCAAGTGGCCTGAGTGAAGAGTGTCTGTCCCTCGAGCCCTTCATTGAGGGCGAGTATGTCAAGTACAATGGAAACAATAGCTATGTCAACACCGAGATGGCTGGAGATCCAACATTCGAAGCAGCGCAGGCCTTCTCGCACTTCACTTATGAACGTTCGTGCGGGCACTTCTTGATCTGCGACATACAGGGCGTAGGCCGCACAATGACGGACCCAGCCATCCATGCTAAGGACCCAGAGCGGTTCCAGTTAGCCGACACCAATATCGGCAAAGAGGGCTTCAAGTTCTTCTTTGCAACACACGAGTGCAACGACATCTGCCGGAGGCTAGAGCTAAAAAGCAGCCGCGCCACGCTCATCGCCGGCACGTTCGAGTTTCGTGAGCGGTGGCCTACCATCGAGAATACCGTGTGCTGCTCCAACAAGCTGTGCGGCAAGATCGTCAGTGTCAGCAGCGCCCACGAGTCCAACAATTTCCCTGGCTGCCACTGGTGCAACACGTGCTGGCCACAGTTGGAAAGCACAACCGTTAAGTGGATCTGCGGTGCTCCTGGCCCGCATCACGAGTTCGACATCTCCCGGTTTTACTTGGAGTCACAGGGACGGGTGCCGCCGCGCCAATGTCCCGAGCACAGCGAACGGGACGTGACTGAGTCCAGGGCCGCAGTTGTTGGGGGTAATATGCTTAACAGGCTGGTGGGCATCACGAAGAAGAAGTCAGTTTCTGGGAAGGACTGGTAACGGGTTACGTAGTCCAAAGATATGTTTCAAGTAAAGGTAACTACCGTAAGTATTCTACATTTCTCGAGAAACATTTTCCGGCTGCAGCAACAAACAGAAGCTAACTCATAACGACTAAGAGAACGGGGAAAAACTGAAAGTTTCCAAGGTTAGGCGAACAACAATAAACCTATCGTGAGGCTACGTCGTTGCGCATCTCGCTCCTTAGTCATGTTCGAAATCAATACCGTACCTTAGAACTACCATATCCGTGCCACCCACGGGCATCTTAAGATGTGCCTGTCTGTCTAAGCGCGCTTGGTATGTTTTTGTCCTATGTTCTAAGCGGGTTCGGCATGAATCACGGCATGCAGCCTGGCGGCGTCTGGGGTAAGTCGGCACGTGCCTGCCTGATAGCAGTCCAATCCTTCGGGCATGGCTGTGAGACCTGAGATTCGCGTAGGACAAAAAGGCCCGAGAAAACACTTTAACGACATTAGCGTTCATATCCGGGGCTGGGGGCTGGCTACACGAGGTTGACAGTCGTCACCTTAGAACTTGGGAATACGCCAAAGCCCCCGCTTGCTTTCCAAGCGCTCACGAACCCCAGTCGCTCATACAGCTGGAGAGTCTGATCCAAGCAACGGAGCACGATCCCGCAGTCCACCTCTCGTCCTCCAATTGGCTGACCGCTGAATCCAAGAACAAGACAAAAAACAAGTTCTCATCTAGAATGAATGGATGCTCAAAGTAATCAGGCCTGAACGATACCACTGATAGTTCTCGCTCTTTTTTGCGCAAGCCGAACGACTCGCACAGTCATAAGTCGTGACGATGAATGTCCAAGCAGCACATCAGTCCGATCCGACCCGTCATTCTTCGAGACCCCAGAGAACATCTTCCCCCTTATGGAGAGATAGCAAGATCTTGAAAGGTCATTGTTTCCACCTGCCAAGGATGAATAGTTCGTCGGGCATGGCTCAACGCCAAAGAGGGCAATGTCGTCTGCATCGACCTAGTCAGAATGGTATTCGCAAGGATCTTCGGCAAAGCACCATGACCATGTAGGTCCACGACCTTCCCTCGTGCTGTCATCGAGTGGTACGCTAGGGAAGCCGTGTAGGTCATAAACTCTCCATCCAAGATCGGATATGAGGGAGTCTTCCCAGAGACCGGTAAGATATCTCCCTTCCCGGTAGGGCCTCATCTCCTCAGCAAGCCCGCGAATGGCTGCTTATCGGTCTGAAGAATAGCTCAGTTGCATTATAGTGAAGTGTGTAACGATCTTGTGCCACATGTCTCGCTATTCAGCCGCGGTAGCGTTGTCGGGGTTTCGATAGCGTGCTGATTTGATGGTTGGATCGCTGTTAACAAGACTATCCGGGCATTCACAGGTGGTGCACTCTATGCATTCCTAATATAGCTCGTTATACCTAAAGTGCACGATTCTTCTTGAAAGACCCAGCCCCGTTTCAACAGCGGATACCGGGGTGGATGCGTTGCCACACCGTTAAGGTGTCTACACTTAATTCCTGAAGATAACATCGTCAGGGCCCCTGTTTCGTCGACGCCTTCGACGGTCCTCCCAAAGGATGGGAATAATGTATCGGTGCAGTCTCGGCATCGCGTGGCGGCGAGCGTTAACGAGGCGTTGTGGTAGATCCCGCACATGAGCGGCGCTTGATTCTCATAGTCCTGGCAATCGTCCTGGACAATGCAAAGGCTGTCGATCCAGAGAAAGCGTATTCCCAGCCCTCGAGTCACAAACACGGCGTCTTGGAACATTTGAGGGAGTTTATCCCAAAGAATATCCCGCTTCCGGGCTGCAAGAGTGCGACGGGTTGTCTGGAAAGGCTGTATACTGCCCCAGCAATGGCTGAGACATATGTAGCTCCAACGCTCGTTATCGAGCGTCTCGTGCAAACGAAGCTCCCCTCGAGCGCTACCAGGGGGGAAGACATCAACCACCCGCTTCGGCAGCGGAAGCGCTCCGCCATCCAGACCCATTCTAGCCCTGACGACGCGTTCTTTTTCTGTCACTGAGGCAGTATTTGGGTATTGTGACACGTAGTGGAATCGAAGGCTTCAACGATGGAGTGAATTGCTCTGTCCTGTTCTATTCCTTGGATTGAGCCGTGGAAGGCCTCTATATAATTTCTTATAGTGGGCCTTCTGAATCGCTGGCTGGAGTGGTGATATCACCACTCTTCTGGTGGCTGGCGCTAGCAATTATGGTGAGATCACCACAATTGGAGTCTATCGCGAGGCCTGGATTCTGTGACAGGTATCGAGGACCCAAGAGAGAGAGATATAAGCCTGATAAAGGTGCTGCAAAGCCTGCAGGGGGCTTGCGTCGCTGTCAACGGGACGACAACGGCGATGGCATCTTCCATGGATGTGTGCTTCACGGCGATTGAGAGGCGGGTAGATTGAAGCGCAGGCGTGGGAGGCCAATGGCGGAAAGTGAGACGGGCGCGGAAGGAACAAAACAGGACTTTCCTCAGCGACAGCGCTTGGCCGCCCGAAGTGGCCGGCTGTGCTGTTGGCGTCCCTCGCACTGAAACTGGGCTACTGCTGCCTAGTGGGATTGCCAGGGCACTGGGGATTTGGCGACGAAATGGATACCTAAGATTTACTTCCATTTCAAGAGCATATGTAGGAATTCGCGATATTGTACATGATTGTGAGAGACCAAAAAAGGGAAAGGGAAAGGACAGATTTGATCAACTAGGGATCGGTCCCTGCCATGGAACACTTGCCATGGAACACAGAACGCGTTGTAGAAGCAGACTCAAATGCCTAGACGGAAATCACTGGAGAAGTGCTAGCTCAAACTGGTCTTTTCTGTCAAAGAAGGACTACAACTGTTTGGAATGAGGTCTGGGCCCCTGAGGTACGGTGCAAATAAGGTAGATATTCTCCATGACATTACCCGAAGTGATGCTTACATGTACCTACAGCTCCCTGACTGCTATCGGCTTCCATTCACCAATCGGTCGATCCGTCGGGACAAGCCAAACAACACCCCCATCCCATCCACAGCCATCTCCCTCTGCTGCATCCGCTCCCTCCCCCGACAACTTAATCCCAGCCTCCTCCACAGCCTTCACCACCTTCTCGATCTTCTCCTCATCCATCGGCACACTCCCACTGCATCCAGTCAGAAAGAAAGAAACAACCACCAAAAAAAAACAAAAAACAGAATAACTCACTACATCAAACTAACATGCGGCCCATAACTCTCCACCCACCACTCCAACCACTCCCCCGTCCTCCCACCCACCTCCTCCTCGCCACTCACCCCTCTCGCCCTCGCAATCGCCACCACCCCTCGCACCCCCTCAACCCCAACCCTCACAAAACACCTCCGGTAAAACACGTCCTGCGACGCAACACCCCCAAAGCGCACGCGCACTTCCCTTCCCGAGGGGAACGGGATGCCATCCAGCCAGCGCTGGGGGTCGGTGCCGTACAGGGAGGGGGCGATCTCGGAGGTGAGTGTCATGTGGGGAGGGAAGAAGGTTGGCGCGAGGGTGGAGGCGGAGGATTCTGAGGGGAGGAGGGAAGGGAGGGTGTGCGTGATTAGGGTGGTTAGGGTTGTGTGGAGGGGGTGAGAGGGGGGAGGGAGGAGCCAGAGGGAGGAGCCGGGCATAGTGAGGCTTGGGGGGTGGTTGTTGTGGTTATGGGGTGGGTTTGGATGGTGGTGGTGGTGGTTGTTGAAGGTGATAGTTGATGCCGAAGGTGAGGAAATGGGGTGACGTGAGGCGGGGATTGGTGTCGCGGGACGGGCCGAAGGCGGCGAGTCCAGTGCCGAGGACTTGATTGGGTGGGCCCCACTTTAAACCTCAGTCATATTTGTGCAACCTGCGCCGATTTGTGACTTCTCGCATGTTTCACCTCGGGTTTTTTGCATGCGCTCCAATCCGTGGTCGGCTCAGAGCTGGGTTTTCGAGTGCGGGCCTCATGAGCCGGAGCCAAATATATTTTCTCTGGTCAGCATTTGTTACCTAGACGCAAGGGTTGATACTCCGTACACTCGACTGAAGGGCCATCATCGGCGGGGCGATACCGATCTGACTGTAAAGAATCGAGCGAAAAAGGCAGTGGTGAGGTTCCAGGGATTGCTGGAGCATCACCCCTTTCTGAACCGGATAGCAAACAAGAGATCCTCATTCTCACATCGAAACGTGTTGGTACTTCTGATCGAGCCTTCAAATCGCGTATTCTGTTGGCCATTGTTTATGGAAATCCGAAGAAGCCCCAAATCTCTGGTGCAAATTCTTCGATCGCCCGGATGAGCTGGTGGAAGAGATGAATGGCGCGCCAGATGGTCCAGGTCGCCGAGAACAATTCTCGTTTGCGCAGCTGCAGCACGTCATCGATGTTGCGGAACGGTTCGAGGGGATACCTAATGATCAACCGGCGAGGGATGATGGGTTGCAGTTTGATGGCGCTGCAGCACAGCTTGCGCTTATTTGTTTATTGTTTGGGTAAGTCATGGCGAGGAAAGTATCCAAGACACGACAGAAACCTTGAAGTCTAAGGTTAACTGGCCGGTTACATTGAAGCTTCTCATCAATCGACCGCACAGCTCGCTCACGCCACCCCTGGCACTCTACTTCAACTCCCGCTCTTCATCCCGCGTCCCTGAGACGATGTCCCACCCCTTGCTAACCAAGATCGCCCCCGTCGATGTGCTCGGCTGCTTGTGTCCCTTGGGTCCCTCCTCCCTCCTGACATCGGCCTCGTACTTCAACGAGTCGCCGCCCAAGGGCTGGAGCTGAACCTCCGACGAGTCGTCGCTGAGCTCCTTGAATGGCCGGTTTGTGCCACTGGAGGGCGCCTTGCTCCCGAGGGTGCGGCTCCCGAGGGTGCGACTCGCGTACGGACTGTCGACGCCGGTCGTCCGGAAGGCTTTGCCCTTGACCAGCGGCCGGAGGAAGGGGATGCATGCAAGAGAAAGCGCGACGGCGGGCTCAATCCCCGTGAAGATGGTGGCGGGGACACCCGTGTAGGTCATGTCCTCGAAGACCAGGTGCGGGAGACTGACCTGGCGGTAGATGGTGACGGCGCAGGTTCTACAAAGAGCGAGTTAGTGGGCGGGTGTCACGGTGTGGGAGAGAGAGAACAAAAGCAAAGCAATCCCAACTTACGCCCATCCGACACTGAAGAGACCAATGACGACCAGCTTCTTGTTCTTCTTGAGCTGGAGCTGGTACAGAAACGGCACCGGCAGCAGAAGAATCAAGGCCTCAGCAAACACATTGATGCCTCCGAGCCACATGTAGAAGAGCCGGTTGTCGCCGCACGTCCCTTCCAGCGACTTATCCCAGTTGAGGGCGAATGGCCGGCACATGAGCAGTGCGCCCAGGATGCCTCCGATGTTCCACAGGATGATGAAGAGCCCCATGACGCGACAGGCGAGAATCATCTTGCGCACAGCGATGACGCTCGCATACATAAACAGCACCGACAGCTTGCTGAAGCAGATGGTGAAGTTCCAGATGATAGGGAACGCCAGGATTCCCTTGAGGAAGAGCACCAGCGTGTCCATGCCGAACCGCGTGATGATGTCGATGCCGTGGAAGCCGAACCCGCCGAGGAACAACATGACGAACATGTCGATGTGCAGGCCGATAGTGAAGATCAGCGCTGCGAAGATGCACAGGTCGCTAGCGTCGAACGACCTGTGGAGAGTACGCCGCACATAGACGCGGAGGCCCACGAGAATCGAGGGGATGATGATGGAGAGGATCGAGGTGACGATGATGGCGACTTGGTTGCCGTTCTCAATTGGAATCGTCGACTCAGGTCCCTTGGCCGGAGGGACGAAAACCGCCGGGGCGTCCGTCGAGTTGGAACTCATCTTTGGTGTGTGCTCGGATCTTGTGGTGGCTCCGGTGCCAGGTTTATTGGGGGTGGATGGCAGGCAGGTCAGAAGAGAAGAGACAGCGAAACATCAACAACACAACCACCACAGGCAACAAAGAGAGAAGAGAATGAGCGTGGCAAGGAAACAATGGGATGGGCTGCTCCAGACTTTCTACCCGTGGATGGAGAGCATCAAGGACAGGGTCGTAAGATGGTGTCGCAGAAATCCCCTCCTCTCCCAACGGCGTTTGCCTGCACAAGGAAGAAAAGAAAAAGAAACGTGCCAGTCCCACGCTGAATGGCACCTCGACGGCCTTCCTCATTGTTCCAGCCACGGCGCTCTTAGCGTGCATCGTGGGTGCATACGACAAAATTGGATGGTAAACTGTTAGATGACCGGGGGAATCAGGTGGGGGTTTCGAGGGCTTCCAACTGCCAGCGGCCCTTGCTAACACTTCCGCTGCACATTTGCCAGAACGGCCGATATCATGACGCGATGGGCTAGGGGCGAGACCCGGAGAGACCCAGAGAATAGACCCTGACCATCCGGCGCAAACAATGCCGCCGGGAAATACCGTGAACACCAAAACATCTGGGGTTAGACCACAACGGTGCTTCTAACCTCCTATCACCTAGTGCCATCTGCGGGTAAGCAGCCTCTGGAAGCCGGCACGACCACTCAGAGGCCCGTCGAACGCCCGGACAGCAGGCAGAACAATGCATTGGAGTCCCGGGGACGTGGATTCTCACCCCACGCCGACTGCCACTTCGGCAGATGCTAGCAACGCACGATCCAATGGACTCGGCTACCCTTGCTGTTCAGAAGAAGAAGAGGATTCTTCGTGCCCACATACTTATTCGATGGGCCGATGGGACACTGGAGCTCGAGGCGAGGCCCAGCCCCAGCCGTTGGAAGAAGAAAAAAAACAAAGAGGGAAAGGAGAAGAAAAGCAATTGCAATCGCACCCTCGCCACGAAACTGCAAGCGGGTTCCATGAAGAACTGATAACGAAACCGCAGGCAATGCGGCCGACGCGTGATGTGATGAACATGTTCCAAGCCTTCTGCCAACCCTTGAACACCCGGCAATGTCGCAACGAAACGTCGCGCGGAGCGGGCCTTGCCTTCGCCGGCAGCCAATCGTAGCAAACAGGCCAGCAGGGTGTGCCAATCTCAAGCTGCGGAGCCATGGGTGGTGGCGCACAGAAGGATCACTGTTTGGAAAACGCTAGCGTTTGAAAAAGGGGGGGCCATCCCACGCTAAACATTTCTTTTTCCAACAATCTTTTTTTCTCTCCCGTCGGCATCGGGCGGGGCGTGGGGAAGTCGACTGGCTGCGAGCTCCCTCGGAGAAACAAGAGGGGTTGCTGCTGCTGCACACAGCCGACCTGTCAGTTTGTGAGCGATCACAATAGTTCAGCACCCAGACCCTGTGGGGGCTCTGCGACAATGATATTCGCTTTATTATTCGACCGCGCGGATGGCGTCAGGAACGACTTCCCTCCCGCCCCCTCCAACTGAGACAAACCCAAGGTCTTGGATCCGGAGCGCGGGAGGCGCCCGATCCAACAGGATTGGCCGATTCTTCCATGCAAAAGTCATGTTGGCGGGAGGCCGCAAATGGCAGATTCAGGTTGAACCAGCAACCGACCTCGCCACCTCAGGTGCCGTCGTACAATCCGTGCCACCCCCAAATTCCAGATATCTGGGAGAGACAAGCCACCTCCCAACCATCCCTTATCCGGTAAGGCGTTCGGGCCGGAAGCGGCTTGCATGAGCCCGACACAACTACTCGGCGCCAGAACGCCCTCCCGGTTTCGTTAGTACGTCAGGGTTAGACACCTCGGTTAGCGTAGCCAAGGGCCTAGCGGTCGAGACGAGGATTGTTCATTATTAGAGGGGGTGGGGGAAGCAGTGGGGTGGATCACAAGCCAGGCCCAGTGGCGGCGTGCAGGAAACAACGTACTTTGTACACAACTTTGTGCAGCTCTGGGGTGCTCTAACCAACACACACACCCGACAACGGACCTTGAGTACCGAGCCCAGGCGAACCAGTCGTACCATTTGCAAGCCGTGGGTGGCATGCAATGTTCAGGGGGATCGAATGCGGGCTGCAATAGATTCCGCAGGGACTCTTGATCAGGCTTCGACGCCCCAGGGCGCATCGCATGCCGGTACCTATGCGACCTTAAAGACCGATCCGCCGCAGTTCCGCGGGGCCGCGACGAGTAGGGGTACCTTATTCTTATCTATCGAGACTTATTACAAGGACTTCAGCAGAGTTAGAAGGATTTTATAGGTAAGCAAAGATTTCAGTTGGATGCGCGATTTTATTAGTTGGAGAGTGGTTGAAATTCTTGCGAAAGTGGGTTGGTTCTGCAAAAGAATACGCATCGGCAAACTCTCAAACGGCTTCCATTGTTGGGTTTCTTACAGTTTTAGAGATCCCGTTTCATCAGCAAGCGAAAGAGAAAAAGAAGACACCCTAACGGTGTTGTGCTTAGGGTCCCCAGTATACCAACACGCCAAGATGGGATCCAACATTCAGCTTGATGATGCCAATGTGGCCATCATCACGGGCGGTACGGTAGGTTTCCGTTTCTTCTTTTTGTCCCGATCGACCCGAGTTTCGTTGTTTTGGTCCCTGGCTTACATGGGCCCGTTCAGAGCGGCATCGGGCTCTTCCTCGCCCAGCACCTCCACGGAAAGGGTTGGCGTGTGGCACTCGTGGGCCGACGGCCTGATGTAGGCGCCGGGAAGGCGTTGTCTCTGGACCCGTCAGGCGAGACGGCAGTCTTCGAACAATGTGATGTAGCGTCGTATTCTTCGCAGGCAACCATGTTCAAAAACGTCTGGGCCAAGTTTGGACGGCTGGACCTCCTGATTGCCAATGCCGGGAGTGTTGACGGCGGGTCGTCGTACAACTTCCGGCGGCGCGGCGTGGATGTCAATGACGTGCCCCCTGAGCCCAATACCAGCTGCACCGATGCCCATTTCAAGGGTGTCATGTACGGCACTGTGTTGGCGACGCACTTCATGCGTCACAACTCTCCCGCGCCAGGGGGGAAGATCATCGCGACAACTAGCATGCTTGGTCTTCACCCTTGCCCGACCTTCCCCGAGTACGGGTCGGCCGAGGCTGGTATGGTCCACTGGGTCAGAGTGAATGCACCGCTGCTGCAGAGCAAAGAGAACATCACAATCAACACCGTCATGATGGGGCCTGTTATCACACCTGTCATGCCTGGTTTTGGCAAGGCATTCCTGCCAGAGGAGTGAGTGCTTCACCGCCGTGCCCCCCATGTTGATGCTCAGGTCGAGTCGAGAACCGGTTTCTGACCATTTTGTGCTGCAGACTCGTCCTTCCCGCCACCATCCTCAAGGCATATGATCTCTTCATCGAGGACGACAAGCGGACAGGCGAAACAGTTGAGACGTCCCACGATGGCCTGTTTTGGTATGAGATGCCCGAAGACAAGTCGGGGAGCAGGAGACGCAACATGCTGGTCTTCGAGCCGTGGTTTGCCATGATCCATGGCGAGGAGAGCGGTCTTGGAGATGCGCTGCACGAGGCGCCTGAAGGAAATGCTGAGGATTCGGGACGCATCAAGGAATTCGAAGTGGGCATGTGAAGGCGAGTCTGTGGATGATGCCCTCGGTTGAAAATACCCCTGTTCTATATTCTTTCGATAGTCCCTTGGCGAGCAGCAGCTGGGCCGATAACGAAAAAGAAAAGAAAAGCTTATTTTCCCCTTTGTGTGAGTAGTATCGGGGGGAAAGCTGGCACGACAGGATTCGGCGGGAACCGCCATTTCAAAACTAGGCAGTGTGGTGTCTCGAATCCCTGGATGTCGCAGATGAATCGTGATGCGATGAGCGGAGCAGGGACCGACCGCTGCGAGCCCCAGAACCAGGGTGCTTGACGTCTGGCAGGGGAGAGGTGGCGATCCTAAGATTGGCTGGAAAGCCTGGGCCGCGACACTTAAAATTGAGAGTGCTGCAAAACAAGCTGGCTGCGAATCGGTCCGTCGGGGAAGATGCTGCTGCTACTGGAATGATGAGGCGTCGCCGATCACAGGATTCGAGAAAAGTAGTACTGATGCGCCCATGCACTTGAGTTGACCCTCGAAGATTGTTCTCCCAACGTCAGGTGTGACGTTGAAAAACAGCCTGGTAGTCTGCGACGAATCTGGGCACACAAGATGTCCTTTTTCATTCGTAGTCCTGAGTTGGGGTGAGCTGTGGCTGGTTGGTCCTGGGCTTTCCCTGATTCTTCCCTGAGCTAGGGTGATCCCACATGCGGCCGTTGCACAGCCTCAGAGACCCGCTTTCAGTCCCTCGCGACCAAAGTTTCCTTTCGATGCTATCCGCGCTGTCCAAATTTCTGGCATATACTGTTATATGTTCTAGGATAGTACGTGGCATTCTAGACTAATTCCTAGGACAGTACGTAGTACCCACCCAGGTATCGGTTTCTTCCACTCCATCCATGAAAAACTGGTTTTATAGCAAAGGGAGCGGTTAGAGGGTTAGATAGGCGAGTTAGACAGTGGATGAGACAGTCCGAAATACATACGTCGGTCTCTTCTCAGCGAGACATAGACAAGGGTAATATATCGCCCATTCATCTACCGTTCTTCCACGGATCGCGTCCAAACCCGAGTCTGACTCTTTCCAAAACGGGGTTATCTCGTACACAAACTCACTTTAGCATCGGGAATCATGGTGTAAAGAGAATTGGGGGCGTGGCTGTCGAGAGGCGCGCGGTGGCTGCCTCGTCGAAGTCGCCCTTCACCTTCAAGCTGGCGCGGTCTGCTCGGGCTACGATGTTGAAATGCTCACCGACCGACTCGGGCGCGGCGGGCGCATCTGCAATGGTGTTTTAGCAACAAAGCCAACAGCAAAGCGTCAAATAAGCATGCGTTGGAAAATGGCTTTGATGTTGGCAACCATCTCGTCTTGTTCTATGGTGAGGAAGAGGTGCTCGTGATGCTGCTCCTCGGTGCCGCGGGGAGGAGAAGAGAGGATATTGCTGGCGGAGGAAGGACCCATTTTGAAAGGTCCACTAGGGCAATGATATCGCCGCGTGAACAGTGGCTTGACTGGTCTCGGCGATGCGGCGTGTGCTGTTGCGGGGAAGAGGCAAAGAGGGTCAAGAAGAGCAGACCATGCTGCACACGAAAGAGTGAATGGCTGAAGGCGAAAGAAGAAGGCCCCACATTTTGTCGCCCTCTCCTTCCACGCCAGTGCAGGCGGGCACGTTGGACTCTCTCCTTCCGCACACCAGCCGCAACTAAGATACAATAGGATGGGGCTGCTGTACAACGCCATGGCTGCCGAGGATTGGCTGCATGTTTGCTGTTGGCGATTGAGGCCGATTTCCAAACGCCTCTAACTCAGTCTATTCGGGCGCCCCTCCTACTCCAAATCCTCGGCAGGATCCTCTTATTATAGGACCAATTCTAGGCTCGCTCGGCTAGAACCAAAGTGATTGTACGTGCTGCGGCGCAGTCTTCCGGAAATAGGCTCTGAGCTAGGGTGAGCAATGTCACGTGAGCGAGATACGAAAAGGGGAACTTGGTGTGTCCAGATTCGTCGCACAAAACAAAGTTTTTCTTGACCGAATAGTTACACATGCACTTGAGTTGGTCAGCTCAGGCACCAAGTTGGAAATGATTATGTATAGGCGTCGCTACTGTCCTACACCAACGTCGGATGTGGGCATCAAATTCGAGCCACCAGAGCTCGGTTGCAGTGATGACTTCTTCGTACATCAGAATGCACAGCGGGACGTGGTAGAGCTACCAAAACAGCTTAGCAAAAACACCTATCAAGCGAAGCTTGCGAGCAAAGTGGTTAGCCAACATGTGCGTCTGAGTTTCTATGAGTCTACTTACAATGATACGATCCATCCTCTTCAATTTGTTCTGCTGTGCCTTAAGCCTGTCCCCCAACTCCTTCACCTCCTTGTCCCACTCGGCGCACCTCCACCGCACATCTGGATCCGTTGACCTCCTTTCCTCCTTCGATGGCTCTTCATTCCTGTGCTCCCTGAGCTGTTTATATGTGAGATCAGAGCTCTCTTCCAACTGCGCCCTGAGCTCCTCCCCAAAAGGCGTCGTGGTGAAGGACCCGCCGTTGTTACCCGTCAAGCCGCCGTGCAGCAGTGGTCGTGTTTTCAAGTCCTTAGACCTGGATACGATGAGCTGGATGATTTTATGGGCCGACTCCTGTGTGTTGTCGTGGTTCATGATGGTGGCGCCCTTTTGCTTGAAGTTTTCCCACAACCCGCCCTCGCCAAAGCGGCCTATGTGCGCGCCGACTCTCTTCTTCAGTTCGTCCGGAGTGGGGTTCTCCCACATAGTGGTGGCTATGACAACGCGGCGGTAGGCGTCGTCGCCAAGCAGCTTCTCGAGGAGGCGTGTTCGTTTTTTTTTCGTTGGCCGTCCTCACGGAGACACATTTGTTTGTAATAGGGATAGGAGCCCAAAAGGTGCATCATGGGGATGTAGGTAAGGCTACAAAGGCTGAAGTGATTGGTGATATCGTACAAGTTTCCTAAATTAGTCTAGTTTGCTGCTACCGCTGCCTAAGGGTTTTCCGTGTTTTCCAGCCCCTTTCGGCAGCGAAATCGCACTCGGAAGCCGCTCCATTCAATCATGATCTCAATTATCGTTCGCCAGCAGTCGATCACCTTGAAAATGCCTGTATCAACTTCCAACACCCACAAATCGGAGATCGACCGAGTGGAATGATATGGCCCAGATCTGGCAGGTGTTTCGCGAATCGTCGGCAATGTTGTGTGCGGAGGGGGTGGCATGACACTGAGCTGAGGCTTGCTCTATGTCACCAAGCGGTTGACAAAATAAACTGCACTGCGTACCTGACAGTACTTTTAAAAAGGCAGCAGCTTGCTGGGATACTAGGTACCTCAAGGTACCGTCAGACCACCACTAGGTCTCCTGACGATACTTAAT
>Ga0247770_1000658_pt1 | contig 32251 bp, 34 predicted proteins | sample UWRJL136409B6_FD_179943 | JGI IMG/M metagenome (GOLD analysis project Ga0247770, IMG submission 179943) | Plant litter microbial communities from Arlington Agricultural Research Station in Wisconsin, United States - UWRJ-L136-409B-6 | ecosystem: Environmental > Terrestrial > Plant litter >... | reverse complement strand
GACAAACGAGCGCTCATGGCAGGTATAGAACAGCCGCTGGCCGAACCTGCCCGGCTGGCCCCTTGAGCCAAGCTCGCGCAGGTGGCCATGGGAACGATAGAGCGTGCTTGTTGCCGGCAGCGATGCAAAGTCGGGATGGTGGAATAGCCAATAGGCCGCAAAGTCGGCTACCAGGTCCGGAAGGTCCAAGACGCTCCGAACCAGGTCGCGGTTGAAATACTCGCGCCGGCAGGCAATGAGCGTCAGGATAAACGTCTCGATGAGATCTTGACCCGGAACCGGGTTGTGCGGGACCCCACGGCTTGCTACCTGCCACAGATGCTTGATTCCTCCATCTGAGCCATGGGCCGACAGGCGAGCGACCGTGTTTGGGTCGTTGAGGTTCTCGGTGTGAACTGACATCTGGTATGGACCCAAGCCTAGACTTGAACTGATCCGGTCGACAAAGACGGCCCCTATTGCGATGGTTTCACGGTGCGGTCATTGTGGCGCAAGTTTGGTGCGGCCGGCAGCTCGATATCGCTCTTCTCCTAGAAAGGCAAATGTCTTGCGTAGATTGATCTGCCGGTCATATTCGGGGACCCACGACGGAAGGCCCCGTTCCTCCAGCGTGAGTGATGGGTTGAATGTATCGATGGCAGAGAAGCCAATGGCATTTCCCAGCGTTTCAATGACGGCTTAAGTGAACCCCTAGGCTGAGAAGGCCATCCAGTAGGGTATTAATAACGCCCCCAAGGCCAAGAACAAGGACGGGTTCCCCCACAAGTTCGGCAACAACAAGAAGCTTGTCTTCTCCGACAAGTGTAAGGGTAATACGCTGTGGGAGTACCCCCTCCTCAGGGGCGTGAATGTGTTTAACGGCGGCGTGGCTAGCGGGCTGGACTGGGTGGTGTTTGTTATTGATGGGGATGGTCTGGATAAGAAGCTTACTACCGATGGGATTTACTGTGGCGTTATGACCCACGATGGGGTTAAGATTCAGGGGGATTTTGCGATTTGCTTTTCGAAAGCCTGAAGTGGGGGATTGGCTGTTAGCTGAACTCGGCGCGATGTTGTTTGTAGAAGGAGATAAATTGATTTGTGATGCTACTTCAGGCACGTGTACATGCATAATACAAGGACCTATGGTCATATATTTTGTTAGTGATGGTGTAAGGAAATCTGGGGGCAGCGAGTTGATTTCCCTGAAGGGTCAAAGGCAAGAATGGAACCGTAGTGATCACAGTACTTCAGGATTGGGACACTATTTTCACGCTTCTGGGTGGGGCAGAAAATCTATCAACCTCTATCTTTCCGAGTTAACTGATGCCAGCCGTTATCTCTGCAGGCACAGAATACCTAGGTAGACAGGTAGCATTCATTCACCCGCCAATATACGCCTATCGAGGATTGTACTGGGTATAGTTGTTTCGGTAGGGAATTGGCTTTTGTTTGGTATTGACTTAATTACAGTCTCCAGATAACTGCTCCCCGGAGTACTACTTGCAGCAAGCCTGAATCCTACCTCAATAGTCTCACCCTACTTGTACCGAAAGGGGGTAAGGTGCCCCTGAGCTAGGGGTTATCTAAAGGGTATACCTCGGATACCTAGTTATATCCAGAGGCAATTCGTACCGCACAGTTTCGCAAACACCAGATCTGAACGAAAACTTTTTCTTCTAATAAGAAGGCTGATAATAGTGGGCTGGAGTGGTGGTTGGCCGGAGCCTAGCGACTCAGATTTACCTGCCAAGACTGAGCAGTGAGCGCCATCCAATCAGTCACAGAGGTCTCTGGTCTTGCATTCTTGGTCTGGTGCACACAACCATGCGAACAGTCCCTCGCGCGGGGTAATCATTGGGCCGCACCGAGCAGCTGCCTAACTGCCTTGCGGATTTCTCCTCTTTTCTGTCCGGGGGCGAAGTCCCCAGGGCAATTCAATTGGACTGCCCAAGCGAAGACTTGAAGTTTCTCCGGTTCTCGATCTTTGTCCCCATCACCACAACAGACCAGCTGTGATCGAAGATCATCAAGGAAAATTGGGAACAATCCTAATTATTGATACCTATCTGCCTGCCTAACTGGCTTCCACGCTTCGGTCGCCCCATCAATATCCGACAAAGCGTTCATGTCGGAAATGAAGACAACGCCCATTCCGGAGCCGCCCGAGGAGCGATATCTGGACAGCAATGAGACTGAGCCACTGGACAGCCAGCCTGAGCTGGGTCCGGAGGCAGTGAGTCATGCAAGTTGATGAAATGCTCTTCCAAGCCCTTTAATTAACGAATGCTTTCAGGATAAAGAACCGCAGGACAACAAACGAATGCATCTCCAACGCGAACTGGAAGAAGTCGGGGAACTGATGGACTTAGAGAGGTTCCAAAAGGCCGTCAGCATCGTGAAACAGGCAATACAGCTCGATGGAGAAGGCATCCAGCCCGGTATATTGGACGTCTTTGGAGAGATGATAACAAGGCAACTCAACCGCAGGATCGCGAATGACGTCGTCGAGTGTGGCGTTGACGCTACCGGAATGGTTCTTGACGCTATATCAGACAACCACCCGGACCGAGCGAGCTGGTTGTACAGGCTCGGGTATTGGCATGGGCTACGATATCATCGTCTTGGATCCATGGACGATCTCAATCGAGCTGTTGAGCTTACGGGTACGGCATTAGACCTTACGCCACATGATGACCCCAACCGAGCCGAGGTGGCCTGTACCCTCGGAGACTGGCTGGAGAAACGATTTAAGCGCACGGATGCGAGAGAGGACATAGATCGCGCCGTGGCTATAGCTACTACGATGGTGGATGTCACGGCCATGAGCGACCCTAAACGATCTCCCCTCCTCTTCATGCTGAAACAATGTCTTGACACACGATTCGAACGATTCGGCCTACTCGACGATGTTAACCAATTGATTGTCATTGCCGAAGCTATATGCATCCTCACGATTGACGACGAGGATGACCGCAGCTATTCCCTTACCAACCTGGGAACTCAGCTAGCTTACCGGTTTGACCAGACTGGCTCGCTCGACGACCTCAAACGAGCTATCTCTCTTGTCAACGAAGCGGTGGACTCTGCGCCCGAAGACGATCCAGGCCAAGGGGACCCCCTATATACTCTTGCAGGCCTTCTTTATAGGCTCTCCGAAGAAACCGGCTTGATGGACGACCTGAATCGTGCTGTTGCCGTCGCGACTAAAGCAGTTGATGCTACGCCTCCTGACGACCCGAAACGAGTAGAGCGACTAAGCAGGCTTGGGAGCTGCCTCTCTTTACGGTTCTTGCGGACCGCATTCCTCGATGATCTCAACCGTGCCATCGATGCTTCGAGTACGGCGGTCGATGCCGTCACAAAAGAACATCACAGTCGACCTGCTTTGCTGATCAACCTTGGAACATTGCTTGGCAGCCGGTTTGAGCGGACAGGGTCGATTAAGGATATCGATCGCGCCGTTGATGTCACCGAGATGGGAGTCGAGGGCATTCCGAAAGACCACCCTTCCCGAATCCCCGCATTGAACAGCCTAGGCAATTGGCTCAGCACTCGATTCGCCAAGACCGGCGTATTGGATGACATCAACCGTGCCATTAACGTGGCAGAGACGGCAACCGACGCCACGCACAAGAATGACCCCAGTTGGCTCCCCGGGCTCAACAATCTCGCTGTTATGTTTGGCCGGCGATTCGAACGGACCGCGTCCATAGAAGACGTGAATCGTGCCGTCGAGATTGCCAAAACGGTAGTTGACGCTACGCCAAAGGACCACGCGTACCAAGCAAGGTGGCTGAGCAACCTTGGAGCATGGCTCCACCAACGATCCAAAGCGACAAGCTCCCCAGACGATCTCGAAGATGCAGTTTCGGCGTACAAGAAAGGCTGGGCTTGCCACACGTCGCCCCCGTCGGTTCGTGCAAAAGCGGCACTGGAAGCAGCGCAGATCCTCGCCGGGCAGAAAGACTGGGAGGGCGCAAGCTCACTGCTCCACGGCGCCGTCGGCCTTCTCCCGACGGTGAGCCCCCGGACGATCAAGGACACCGACAAGCAAGACATGCTCTCCGATTTCGCCGGCCTCGCCTCCATGGCGGCGGCGACGTCTCTCCACACGGGCAAGGACGCCTACCACGCGCTCAAGCTCCTCGAGCTCGGTCGCGGTGTCATCGCCGGTCTGCTGATGGATACGCGCGAGGATGTCTCTGACGTTGAGCGTGAGCACCCAGGTTTGGCGCAAGAATTCATCGCGCTTCGCGAGGAGCTTAGCGCGCCGTTTGGCCAGCTGCCGTCCATGTCCCTTGAGGGCCATGACGCGATTTCATGGGAGGTGAGCGGCGAACGCCGGAGGGAGGCGAATCGGATATTTGGTGAGCTTGTCGAGAGGATCCGCGCGCAGCCTGGGTTCGAGCACTTTCTTCAGTTGCCTACCGTGGAGGCGCTGATAGGTGCTGCGGAGCCGGGGCCGATTGTGGTGGTAAATCTGAGTGCCTTTCGCTGCGATGCGTTTATGGTGACGCGCGAGGGGGTCGATGTGCTGCCGTTGCCGGAGTTAGCCTTGGAGGACGTCAGGATGCGGGCCAAGATGCTTGGCTCGGACATAACATCGGTGCTGGCATGGCTGTGGCGTGTCATCGTGGGACCGTGCTTGGACGCCCTGGGCTTTACGCGGTCTCCTTCCGGGAGCTGGCCTCGCATATGGTGGGTGCCCACTGGCGCGCTCAGCGGTTTCCCGCTTCATGCGGCGGGTCGGTACGTGGAGGGCTCGCGAGAGACAGCGCTCGACAGAGTCGTCTCGTCGTACAGCTCGTCTATCAGAGCGCTACTTCACGGACGCCGACAGAGCGCCCTCGCAACGCACAGGGAACGGGGTGACGCTCTGCTCGTGGGTATGCACGAAACGCCCGGAAACTCGGTGCTCAGCTTTGCGAAGGGCGAGACGGATATGTTGGAGAGGCTGTGTCCCTCTCTGCAGCTCAGCCCCGTGAAGCCGCGGTTATGCCACAGGGAGGTCCTGGAGAGCTTGCGGTCGTGCAAGATCTTCCATTTTGCCGGCCATGGAGTGTCGCATCCATCAGAGCCTTTGAAGAGCTGCCTTCTTCTTGACGACTGGAAGACGGACCCATTGACGGTGGCTGATTTGCGTGAACAATGGTTGCAAGAGAATACGCCTTTTATGGCTTATCTCTCTGCGTGTTCGACTGGCGCCAACAAGGATGAAGACCTGGCCGATGAGACGATTCATCTGATCAATGCGTGTCAGCTTGCCGGATTTTGCCACGTGGTTGGAACGCTGTGGGACGTGGATGACGAGTGCTCTCTCGATGCGGCTAGGAGTGTGTACGAAGCCATACAACGCCATGGCTGGAATGGTAGCGCTGTTGCGCAGGGTGTTCACGACGCTGCGAATCATTTGCACCGTAAGACTGGGAGAATGACGGGACGAAGAGGGCTCGGGGGCGTTGCAACACGGGAGGAAGGCGATCCGTCTGTCTGGGCTGCATATATCCACGTTGGGCCATAGGTAAGGAAGAAACACCCGAAAGGACGACATTCCCATGCAAATGTATCTCTTACTCGACAGCTTCCCCAGAATACTCTACCGTCTCACTGTGCTTCACCGCCTTGTTTACCATATCCCACAATGCGCAAGTCCGGTTGGTTAGCAAAATACGCCGAGGACCCAGCCACAATCCGGTCGTTTTCAATGAACAACACCTTTCCAGGGCCGATATACACACTGATGACACCGAAGCCGTCCATTCGTGTCCAGAGAGGGAAAGTGGCCTTCAACGCAGGGGCAAGGGTTTTCTTCGTCGCAGGCCCAAGGAAGGTCTACTGCAGTGTTAGAAATTGCAATCTAGTTGCAGGAAGCCATACCGTAGTGCTTAGGCTAAGGTCAAGACCTGTTGCGGATGCGCCAATGCCCCCGCCTGACAGGAGGCGGTTTGGTCGGTATTTTGAGACCACGACGGTGATCTCCTCGCTGTGTTCGTTGATGACCCACACGCAGGACGGAATCCCTTTCATCGTTCGGATCATGGCACCGAAAGCTCCCTGAAAAGATTAAAACTTGTATACGATTGAATAAGAATATGAGAGGATGGAATACAACATACCTTTGACAACGGAGTATCCGACTGAGCAGGAAGGACTATCTCCCCAGCATCTGACAGTGGGAGCTCGGAAGCAGGCACTTTCTTCGGCTGGAGACGATATGGTATCCGTGCCACACAAAAAGGCGTTGTAGGACGAAACGACGCCGCCCCTTTCAGGCCCCGAGCTTCACGACCGTGATCCGGAAACCAGGTGTCGAGAATCTCCTCGTTAGTCATGACAAACAGAAGGGTCTCGTTGACAGATTCCTGGGCAGGGACAGACTCGGGCCACTCGATGGGAAGACCCTCGCCGTTTCGGCCCTCGAGCGATCGGTGTGGAACCTCGAATGATAGCGGAAGGCCTCCGTCCCATGCTGATGTCACGAGTGCGGTGCGACCGGCGGCGTCGATGCTTAGCACCGAGACATACACGACACTTGTCTTGTTCTCGCTCTTGTTCCCAAGCCGGATGTAGATTTTATCGCCCTCTGTGAGCTCAAGCTCCGGGGGATCTGTTGATCTATGATTGAAGTCAGAAAATACCAAGAGCGATACAGAGCTGGGCAGATAGGTAGGTACTCACCCGGTATCATATTCCACCAGTTCCTCCTTGTCCCCATCTTCGAGCAGTCCAACCGTAATTTTTACCTTTGGCCGAAACAGCTCCTCATCTTGGCCGTCTCCAACCCTGATGAGATCTTGCGCCCGAGCAAACGTCTCCGCCGCAGAAAAAAGCCCATCGATACTCGATTCGTCGTCGAGACGGCCCCGGCCAAGCTCCAGGTTTCCAGCGCGGAGAACAACCTCGTCACCGTGTTGTTGAAACTCAACTAGTGGTTTATCATTCGACAGTTTGAAGAGTGTTGACGACTCAACCCAGTCTTTGAAAGGCGGGGAGCCCGGCGCGGAAACGGGCCAGCGATGGATACGCGTTGAAGCGAGTGCAAGTGCTAGGTTCGAGGATCCGCCTGAACGGAGGAGGGTGGGGACCGGAGAGGCCCGGGCTGAAAATCCGTTGACTTTTGTCACTTTCACGGTTGCTGTATCGGTTGTTCCCAGAGGGACAAGGGTATATGCATCGCCCTCCTGCAAGCCATGCATCCGGCCGCCACGAATGGTGGTGCTTTTGGTCCCCATTTCCGCGAGGAAGATGCTGGAGGTGCTCCGTTCGGTCTTGAAGGGCACACGGGAATCAATACCTGATGATCGAGGCTGCTGTGCCCTCTCGCCCTTGTCGAACTTCTCCTCCACGAGCGCGCGGATTCCGAGCATGATGCTACGCCAGGATGACGTGGTGTTGGGGTCGCGGATGGCAGGTGCGAGACACTCGGTCAAGATGCCGACCCACTTCCCGCCCGATTCATGCTGCCAGGCGGACTGCTCCGTGGCGGCAGCCGCGATGCGCACAACGTTGGGATTGGCCCAATTCTCACCCTCCTTGAGTCTTCCCTCTTCTCGGAGCTGCACCATGTGTTTGGCGATCTTGGAATGGTCCGACGTCCAAACCTTGGCCAGAGCAGACGTGCTGTTTGGCTTCCGGCCCAGCCGCGCGGAGTGGCAGCAGTCCAAGATGTACGTCACGTTCTCTGTCTTTTCCGTCGTTCGCAACAGCAGCTGAGATATTTCCGTGTCCAGGATACCGCGCCAGTGGACAATATCACGGTCGAAGTCGTCGGGAACCAGGAACTGGAACTGGTCAGGCAGATCTGGTTGCTGGGACTCGGATCTTTCTCGCGCTTTGTCGGAAACTGCCAATCCGCCGTGTCCAGAGTAGAAAATGACGACGGCGTCGCCTTGCACGCTGTCGGCGATGAGCTTTTCCCAAGCATCAAGTATGTTCTGGCGAGTTGCATGCACGTGGTCTTTGCAGAGCTTGGTTACATAGCTGCTGTTATCAACATCAAAGCCATGGATTCTGAGGGTATTGGCCATGGTCTCGACGTCATTCTCCGTTCCAGGCAGACCGTCGTAGGAGCTGCCGATGAGCAGCGCCCGCTTTGCAGCCATGGTGGGATCGGTGGGATCGGTGGGATCGGTGGGCGGCAGGAGAGGGGTTTGGTACGAATCGATGGCCGTTAGCGAAATGATGATGGATGAAGATCTGCGGACTCTGAGTGAGGGGGCGAGAAGAACCTCCCAGTCATTGTCAGACCTCTTCAACTTACCCCGCTCCGCTCAGCCCAACGTCTTGTTCCACCACATAGGTGCCCAGCCCGAGCCCGCCACCACCTTGTCTTTTTGTTGCGATCCCACAGGCCGTCACTTGCCTACCTAAGCCGTCGCAGCCCGGTAATTCCCCACAGAGATAGGTAACGGTGCACACATGATGTTGTGGACCGGGGTAGGGAGGTGGAGGTTATCACAGCCAATCAGGATACAGGTACACTAAATCTTGGCAACCTACCTATTGTGCTCTTCCCAATGTGTTTCTTCAGGAGCGCCGGAACGATGACCTTAAACGCAGCGATCCCGTCTCAGGTTAGACCTCTCTAGTTGTTCTTCCAACCATGGCTGCTTACAAAACACATCGTAGTGTTCCTTCGAGTCCTCGAATACTACAAGGGGATTCACTTCCTCACTACCAACCGCATAGGCGCTTTCGACAAGGCCTTCGAGGAAAGTTTTGACACTGCGCAGAGAAAAAACAGGGTCAGTTGGTCATACTTTCACGCGGCGGGAGGTTGACATTCTGCGCTTCTCTATGACAAGCTTGTGTGTGATCGCCGACCTTTGGCCTGGAAGTGTCTTTGTTGGTCCACAGGAATGTCTCCCTGTTCCTTCCCTCCCCAGTAATCTAACCTTCTGATAGTACCGTTCAAAACTCCATAATGGTCGTTCGAACTGGACCAATGGTTTATCCCGACTTCGAGCCACTCCAAAGTAACTGGTCTATGTCGCAGCGAGGACGAAAGTCAACCATCTTCTTCGCGTATCCATTTGTAAAAATATCAAGCGGCGTGCTTCCATTTTCCATCAATGCTAGAATATCAGCGCCATGATCTAGAAGGCACCGAATCACCTCCAGAGGCCCTGGTCCCGAACCCCCCGACCACCAATTTCGAGTATTTGTTGCAGCTATATGTAGTGCAGTCCAACCGTGTCTCCCCTTGGCGTTGACGTCAGCACCCAGTTCGATAAGAAGTGGTACGAGTTGCACGGCACTGTGTCTAGCTGCGCACATTAGACTCGTCTTGCCTTCGATACTGTGATTGATGTTTGCTCCGCGCGCAAGGAGGCCTTCAAGCCACACTCGGTCAACATTTTCCCCCCAGCCGTATTTAGAGAATGTAGCGGTTGTGGTGTGAAGTTCTTCGTCGGCGGTGATCTGCGGCATCGATAGGAGAGTCATGATGGTGTCCTTGTCCCCTGTGCTGGCAGCGAGATGACAAGCCTCCAAAACTCCAGCGAACGCGTCGGTGCTTCTCTCCACTAGTGGCCTGAGCAAGGACCACATGTTTTGTGAATATGCAAAAGCTATCGGCCCCATGTCATAATCGGGTCGGTATCTGCATGTGGCGTTTGTATCCGCCCCTCCGTCGATCAAAAGCCTTGCCCCATACTCGTCGCCTTTTCTGAGGAAGTAGATGAATGGGGTTGTGCCATCAACTCTGTGGCGTGCCTCAATATCGGTGCCTCCGCGAACCAGCAACTTCGCAACATTATAATCGCAACATTCGACGGCCTCCCAGAGCGGTGATTGCCAGCCGGCGGGGGTATCCCAGTCCCTGGGCTCGGCGTCTGCCCCATTTTCCAGCAGAATCTTTCTTAGTTCTGAAGTGACGCTTCCTCATTGCGAGATGCAGTGGTGACCTGTTCTGTCGGTCTTTCTCGTTAGCCAGGTCGGCATTTATCGAAAGGAGATTGACGACTGTCTCATTGTCCCCGTCCCAAGCAGCCTTGGCTATCCCTCCCTTATGCAGCCTATCGAGGTGTCTCTTGTAGTTGTCGGGCCGCCCATCAAGTTCCGCTTTGCAGTAGGGGCAGAGCTTTTTTGCCTCTGAGTGGGTACCTCTATGTGTCCGTTGATGCCGCTTCAAGTCTCTCGTCGTGCTGAAGCATATAGCAGGTTTGTTCCGGCGACACTTTGGGTCCTCGCAGGCGTATTTCTTATTGTGGCAGCGTCGGTGCTGACTGCTCAACACCAATGTCTGAGTCAGTTTGGTCTCTCGTTGCTTCTCCTGTCTTTCAATCGTCTCCCAGGAGATAAAAAAGAGCGAAAAAATGCCTTGTTGATTAGGTACTTGCCTCACAGCAGTTTTGTCGGCGCACAATTTGCCGCACTTGGTGCACTTCGTTGGTCCCGACATCCTCTCCATTTCGTGTCCGGTCGACTTGGCGGAAGGCAACTCCAGTAGCCACACCTTCCAAGCGAACAAGCGGATCGAGTTTGCAAAGAGTGAAAAAGATAAGATACTTTGCGGTAACATCAACGGTTGTGTCGTGGCAATGGAAGCTGGGACGCGCATGACTTGTCTTGGTGCCATGGACTGGAGCTGTGGTTGATTGGCCGTCTTTGGACAGTGCCAAGATTTCTTTCCACCCATCCACCCTATTAAGGTGGTGGCTCGTCTCATCACTTCCGACTGCGTCAGCGTCAACCGCCCCAAAAACGCCTCCAGTTGTTGAGGGCGGTGAACGAGGTTGGTCTGTAATTCGTAAACCTCTCTTACCCCGCCACTCTTGGGGGTTTTTCCCTCCGACCTTTCCTCGACCCCAGCCACTTCAAGATCCTGCCATCTTCCCCTCGACCACCCCCCGAGCAATCCCTAGAAACGGAGACTGTTCAAGTTGCCAGGGTAACACGACTACTAGAGGACATGGCACAACACGCATTTGACGATCTCAAACTCGCCAACAATAAGACCAACCCATACAACGACCAGATGAACGGCTAGCGCACCACTTATACAACCCTAAGCCCGCCCAGGCGGCTTAGCGTTAAGATGCAACCATCCACGCGACATACAGGAGCGATAAAAAGTTAAGTATGGCCGCCCAAAGGGATGCTATTGTCTACCAGGAGTCGATTTACAGGTTCCACACACAGAGGTCACGAATTACTAGGTGCGCCGCTCCATCAGCACAACAGGCGACGTCATGCCTTTTGCCATACGCCTGACTTTACTCCTGCTAATCTTCCCGCAGTAGAACGCTTCCGACCTGGCAGCTAGGTGCCGCAGCGAGACACGAACTCGCGCAGAGTCGTGAACTGGGTCTGACCGTCGATTAGGTGTCGGATGCTCCCCATTTCCCCATCTGTAAATACCAGCCCAAACTCGGTCTTTAGATCGCCCCTTTTATCCTACCAACCGCCTTATAGAGGCTGGGGGTTCTGAATCGTCCTACGGCCATTAGCTAACAGCTTTATAATTCCCTAGGGCTTGGTTTTCTAAGAAGTTTATATACGTGGAGTTACTGTGGAAGGTAAAAGGTAACCCTCAATTATTTGGACTTATTACTTCCCGGTTAGCCTGAGGACATTGATAGTGACTTTGAATCAAAGCAAATCACGCTCCCATAAGATCGAGTTTATTTGCTATTTACCGCTACTTAATGGGGACATATGGCCGACTCCGCGCCCCTCAAGCACGCGGCGGCAGTAAAATCCAACTCGGTTACTCGATCCAGCTTACCGACCAAATCTCCTAAAGACTCTTACAAACATTTTTTATTTCTTACCCATCGAATAAACTAGAATTTTGGCATAAACGATGTCCAGTAACCAAGGATATTTAGGAAGAGAAACATTATAAGTAGCCCTAACGTTGTAAGGTAACTTCCCCGCAAACTTTGGTTACCCTTTGGAGCCTCCCCAGTATTCCCTTGAACTCCGGGTCTAACCCATCTACCAGGTTGGTAGAACACCCTTCAGGCCCATCCCGAGAAAATCCGCGTCCTTGTCGTGATCGCAGTTACCGCACGAGACTACGACGTTCCAGTCCTAGCCGCTCCACTACCTACCAGAGGCCTATAGAACGGGTGGATTGGGGGGGCTTCCCTACATTGTCAGAAGCTAAAGTAAACAAAACTTCTTAAAGCGTCAAAAGGTCGAGAGTCGGCTATCCTGGCTTCGGGCTTCGGGTTGATAGAATTGGTGTTTCGTTGGCGGATTGCGATTGAAGATGAGGAGCGGTGAGCAGCTCGTGCTAGAGGCCATTGCGGAGCTTTAAAGATAGCGACCGCGGACGGTTGGATTCATCAGCCAGAGAACTCCGAATTCCCAGGTCAACACGAGCGAGTGAAGGGCAAAGTAATGTGTCTTCATCTCTACATTTCCATTTTCTTGCTATTCTAGCGGCGCATCACCGACTGCCACGTCGACAACCAAATTCTTCCGCAGCTGCTTGATCTGATCCAGCGTCATAATTCCAGACTCGGTCACATATCTCTCCACCCCGCCCCGCCCTCCAAGCCACTCCAGGAACCCTCGCATTGCCTCCTTTCTAATGGCGTGTAACAGAACTTGTCAGCGAAAGCCGTACTTCGAGACAGCAGCCGCTTACCTAGCCCCAAAAAACCGCTCCTCCTTTTCCGAGATACCAGGACCGTTAGGTCTCATCGTATTGATAATACTAGCCACCTTATCGGCAAGCCCAACCGCCGACAATGCATATTCGTGTGCAACAACGTGGTCCGGTACGCCACAGATACTGAGTATCATGGCGCATACCACCCCCGTCCGGTCTTTGCCGAGCGAGCAGTGGATGAGAATGGGCTCGATTGCGGGCGGGGGGGTTGTAGCAAGGTGGCTAAGGATGATTTTGAACGGCTGGAAGGTGTTGGAGGGTGCGGTACCGGCTACGAGAATATCCCGGAAGTAGCCGATAAAGCCCTAGAGTCCGCAGAGGGGCGGAAGACGTTAGAGGAGTTTTGCAATAGTCTGATCGCTGCACTACCTGATCGCCCTCATTCTTCAAGTTATGGTCTCGCTGAGTGCGATGCGCATCCTCATAATCATTGTCCGCGAAAATCGTCGCAGAAATCCTTACGGCCGGATCCCATATCATAATTTGTCCCCACCCGTGGGCAGAGCTTTCTTGAATTTCGCGATCAGAGCGCAGGTCGAATGTCCTGGTGATGTTTAGCTCACGCAGTTGGGAGACGCCCTTGCTAGTAAGCGTCGATGGGTCTGCTGATCGGTATATAACGCCCAGTCGGACAATTTTGCTGGGCTGGCCTGCGATGGGGTATCCTCCGCAGTCGCGAAAGTTGCAGAGGCCATCTATCTCCATAAAGGGCGGAGATGGGAGATCGGAATTCATTGCACTGAACTCGAAGTGGTCGTTAGAGAGACGTTCGGCATACGCAGCGGAGTCCCAGCTAGAGTTGCTGAGGGAAAGGTCAAGCTCGCACAGCTCTATGCTTTCAATATTCGACAAACAGGCCGTCTTGGTCCCTGTCTCCTGGGTGGTCTCTCATCTGGACCAAGATGGGAGTGAGAAGAGAGACGACATGACAGCAATTGCCTAAAGCACTTTCGTGGGCCATCCTATTCCCACCGGATGAGTCATTAGGTAGTGCTGTACGATCCTGCAAGCGAGAGTTATGCGGGTTGGGGGTGAGTAAGCTCGGAGGAATACCAACATTCATCTTTTCAAATCTATTTGTCACCTAGAGGCACAACCTATCTCAGTGATTAACTAAAGAAGGCCGGTTTATCATAGTACCTATAGTGGGGCCGCTCACGAGGTTATTTCGGTGGACCGAAGACGATAATTCAATCAATTGAAGTCTTGGTTCAAATTCTTGACGATACCAATTATTGCATATTCAAGCGATTCGACTGTTTGCAAGCGCTACGTACCACCATGCTTGTGTTTGAGGCGTTGGACAGAGATACATTAATTATATCGCTGTTGATACCTACTAAGTCTCCTCGAAGATTACTTTACCATCGCTACAGTCTCCGTTTATATAATCTCGGTCGCTAACACCTGTGTCCTCGAATAAAGTCAGTTCGGCACGGGGTGTCGTCCAGGCAGATGGCGGAGTTCCTAAGGAAGTGGGGAATTGCAATTATTCAAGCCGATGCCAAGTGGACGGGATATAAATCCTTCTGTGCTGGGACTAGCTCCAAAAGTGCAGCCTCACCCCGCATGCAGCAGACCTGGCAAGAGTAAAGATAATCCCATAACGTTAGTTATTTGTCAAATCCCAAGATACATACTCAGCTTTCGACTCTCCCCACCGTCTACGGCAAATGTTCATCTTTCCGAATAGTAGTCATATCAGATCGAATCCGACATCAATGTCCTCTGCCGCCTCTAGAGGGGGAATATCATATAAGGAATTCATCCCGTCCCCGGACGCGAAGTGCAACGAAGATGCGCGACTTTGTAGCCCTTGTCGCAATCTGATCATCGAAGTGCTAGACGACGTCAAAAAGAATGCAACAGAGGCGCAGCGGCATCACCACGTTACCAAGCAGGCGCTGGCTGTCTCAGCTGAGCGTTGCCGTATGTGTCGGCTGATCCTACAAGAGCTCGACTATCGCCACGGCGAAGTTGTGGATGGCTAGATGTCACAGGCATTCTTCGTGCGTCCGAACGCGTAAGAATAGGCCTCTTCCTCGGCGAGTTTTGGACATCTCGGATCTTCGCACCGTCATGCTGTTCCAAGTAGTTATCACACAGCTCCCTATGCGACACTAAGTTATTGCTGGGGAAAGAATGGTGTTCCACTCACCACGGCAACTGGCAATCTCGCCTCACATCTGACTGAAGGCACCCCCCTGTCGGCATTTCCCGAGACACTAAGAGAGGCTATTCCCTTCGTTGGGGATCTGGGTTTTCGCTACCTGTGGATCGATGCACTCGAATGGGCTCACCAAGCCGCCGAAATGACATCTATTTATGAAGGTTGTGCGCTCAACATCGCTATTGCGGACTCACCCAGCTGTAGCGCGGGCACAACTACATGAATAAGTACAAGTGGAGTTTCCTCACTCAGCAGGGTTAGCAATATATACCATTACTAACCCAGCTATTTATTAATCTAATCTAATACTTTCCAAAGTCGACACTGCCTCTAACCGTATTCAAAGAACGCATCGCGAGATATGCTCCTGCCTCACAGCGACAAGCCAAACGTAGTCGAGTCTTTAACAAGTTTCCAAAAGCACCCAATAGAATCCGCAGTCGCATCAACGGCAGTACTGAAATCCATCGGAAGAAACGCCTTAATTCTCTCTTGAAGTCCATAAACATAACTTAACCGGGGCGAAACAACAAACTTGTTCAAGGGAAATCACATCGGTGGACCCGATAATCTGCTAAAAGGCAGTCCCTAAGCGCTTTATTACATCTACCATCGGCAAGGCTGTGCAAGTGGATGATCCAATCCTTTATTCAGCAGTCACAGAATTGTATCATAAGCCCTTTGTTGCTTCCCTCAGTGGCCTATCAGGTCCTACTGTTGTATCAAAGCAGTAAGCTCCGGCTGCCGTGCACTGCATTACTACCCCTGAGTGTTTGGAAGCTTTCTATATTACATAAGCCATCCAGGCTTCTGAAGCCCATACTATATTGTTACGGCCTATAACTACTGCTGTGGAGTAGACGGGGTTGCGAGCAGGTCATAGGACAGGACGTTCGTAGGGTTAGGGGCGACCCGAAGACTGAATGAAGGCTAGCGCAACTCTCGGGGATGACAATGCTCTCACAGGTCGCTGCCAGTATAATGCAGGAAGGTACAATAAAGATTGAAATTGCTAGCGTGAGGAACCGGAATTCCCCACTCTATTGTGGTTACGATGATGGTATCTTTATTAGTCTATGAACGGGTAATTTGTACCGGCTCTATCTTCCTAGAGAAAAATGGAAGTCTACGATGACTCGGACGGGGCAGGAGTAAGGAATGCCATTGAGGACTTCGCCACGGCTTTGACTCTAGTCCAAAACATAGGCGCTCTCTCGGGCAGCATCATGCTTAATCTCGCTCGAGTGGGGCACAGAAAATACGAGCAAAGCGATTTGGAAATTGATGACGATATAAGAACGGCCATCGTATTTACCCAGGCGGCCATCAACAATCCCTCGGCAAGGTTGACAACACGAATCAAGGCCGGTTACCTGGGAGGAGTCGTGGGAATCTGCTAGAATGCTGTTACGACCTCTCCAACCTCGACACTGCCTATCCTTCCCTCAGAAAGAGCTTTAATGAGCTTCAGAAGGCATACCATCAAGTTGATGAGCTGGCAAAAATATCCATAATATAAAACACGAAAGATATGCTACTGATGCAATAATGTTTTTCGAGGGGAGATGTAAAAAGCTGCGCAGGGGCCCTGAAAAGCACCACAGTCAAGCTACCAGACCGCTTGAATCGTGCCGCAAGCAAAGCGCTCTCCAGAGAATCCAGCTCCTTGGCCTATGAAAGGACGCTTCCAGATCAGCTTCGTATGTAGAAGACAGTTCGACTCAGTCCAACTCAGTGACATCTGCTCGCTGCCCTTGAACCAGTGTCACATGATAAATGGCTGCAGTGAGGCCTACTGGTATCAAACTCAGCCAATGAAGCACCCTGAGGAGCTTTATCGGCGCCAACACCTCTAAAGTGCTTTTATGTCCAATCGGCCAGTTGAGTTTCTCCGGCTCCATTTTGGAAGCCTCTCCCCCCTCCCAGATGTCCCCGCACTGACGCTGGAACTGGTTTAAACCTGTGCCGCATCCCACCACACCCACTCTTTCTCCTCAACCCTCATCCTCCATACCCACCTAATACCACCAACCCGCTGGCGACGACATTGCATGGTCTTACACCATCAACCCAATGTCTAGCACTATTGCTCACTTCTTCGGCCCTGCATTCAGGACATACTGTCGCCGCTGTGACAGGGAGTTCCGCTATTATACAGCGAAAGCTCAACATATCCAGGCCTCCTCAATGCACAACTTGTGCGAAGTTTGCCAGTATGACGGTCCGTCGTGGCAAGACCTGTTGGACCACTATGCCGAGACAGAACATATGCAGGTATGCTGGGGCTGCAACGATGGAGAAGGGGATGCATGGACACCAGACAGCAAAGCATATCGGCATCACCTCGAGGATTACAACGTTTGCCGACTCTGCCACCGGCACTTTGACAACGAAGATAACCTCCTGCATGTAAGCTCCTGCTCCTGCTTCCCGCGCCGCTTAGATGCCGGCGGGTTTCGAAGGCCACTAAGTAACCTACCAAGCATCAAATTACCCATCGACGTCCTTCACAGGAATGCCTTGGCTGCTACGACATGTTCAAGAACTACGGTGGCATGGTGATTCATTTGGAATCGGGCGCATGTCAATCTGGGGTCAATATCCTTGACTTGAACGAGTGGGCCGCGCAATGCTACCAGTGGGATCACTACCTTGACGACGACTACCGAGAGGATATGCTCGACAGAGTCGATATACGGGAGGAACATGGCACTGTCTGCCCTTTTTTCTGTCCAACATGCAAGACTCAGTTCCCATTCCTCTCCAGCCTCTTCCAGCATGTTTATTCACCTGCGTGTGACGAGCGCGTCGACGGTTTCGCGATGTCGAAGCTTATGAGGTGGTTCAGGGTAACTTACCATTCTCCCCTCTCCCTACCCCGACAATTTTTTGGGGGTGCTTTGCTAATAAGCCTTTCTAGAATAATTTCTGAATCCTTGCGCGAGGGCGACTTCTTGTAGCGCTTTGCGAACAGGGCGTCAAAGAGTGGGAGGAGGAGGGCATACGCGACTAGGTGGCCTGTGGCGCGGAATGAGAGGATGTAACTCGCCTATCGCCATCAAGCGGTTAGTTTTTGGCAGTCAATCGAATAGGGGGGATGAACCACCTTTGCAAGCGGAATGTCGAACCGAGCTGAGACATAGCGGACAATCAGGGGAATCTCTCGCGCAAAATTGACGGTGAAGTACGTAGTGACGAGAAGAGCCAGGTTTCTGCTCCGGAAGACGAAGCCCAATGTTGTTGCTGCCTGTTTCCAGACGTCCTGGATGGCGTGGCGCCCTGCGACACTCTCTCCTGGGTACTGCGGCGCGTCCTGCTCAGCCGATTTGTTCCGAGGGAGCGTCTCCGGACCCAAACAGGCGACGATAGCCGCAAGGACCATGCAACAGGAAAGCGAGCCGCCAGTTACGGAAGGCATCTAGATGATAGCTAAAGTGGTCCTCTGTTTTGTGAGAAGAATCTGGGCACATGAAATTTCCATTTTCGTACCTCGCCCACGTAACATTGCATGAGGATGGAATGAGGATCGGACCACTGCGTGCGACGAGGGTGTTTTTATCCTCCTTGCAACGGCCGGAACGATAGAATTTCGGCTCGCCAGCAGAGAGTCTTTCTCTGAAGAGATACAGATCCTCGCCGTGTGGCTCTTACCGGCAGAGTCATCTTCGCTGAGTAAATCTTCGCTGTGTGGCTCCTAGGATTTGGGTTTGCCTCGCATCTGTAAAAGTATATAACGGTTAGGTTTGTTATTGCCGGTGTCGGGTATGACATCAACAGTTGCGGCTTTATACTCGGCTAGCCATGGCTGCCATGGCTGCCACTGAAACTCTCAACACAGGTAACATTGCTCACCCTGGCTCAGGCCCGGCTCGGTCTTTGCTCAGTCTTTGCTCAAGCTTGCTCACCTTTGTTTACCTTAATAACCATTTCCGGCAGGTTGCGCTGCAGCATACTGTATTGCCATTCCTCCCTGACTACTGGAGACTCAAGTCTACCTCCGCCCTTAAAGTCTTGCGCCCACACCCCGGTTAAAACCCCTTTTATGATTTAATAAATTGAATTCGTTAACATACCTTGACAAAACGCTGAAAAATAATGTTGGTTAACTGCCATGACAATGGTCTTAACAATAGGCCGCGGCGGCCCTATGTAGCAACTGCTAGAAAGAAAGGGGTTTAGGGGCCGGTAGAAAGGAGGTGTTGCTAACCGAGCTTAATAGAGCTCATGGAAAGCTGAACTGACTGCGTTAGGTAGCTGACAATTACCACGTTTTGCCACCAACGTTGCTACTCTTCAGTACTGTAATAGAGGCTCTCTGGCTTTGCCAGTGAGCTGAATAGAAGCAATGCAATCAAGTAGCTGAAACCCCTTTCAATTCCACCGAATCCAATGTGGAGTGTTTCTAACACTAGGGGTGAATTGAATCACAAACCCCTACCCTGCCAATCAAGTTAGACACCAAAAGGGCCCAGATACGAGGCCAGGGCTTGTACAAGGCTCCCTTATTAGCTTGTGGTAGGTATTGTAATTTACCACTGAAGAATCCTAAGAGCCCCATTACTTTCCCTGTAGAAGCCCTGTTCTCTTTATGTGCTGGCCTTGTAAGCATGTTTCTTATGGGACGCGCCAGTGGCGGGTAATCTTGGTTAGCACCACTTCGTTCTGTTTCGCCCACCGGGTCTTGTTAGAAACACTGCACACTGGATTCGGTGGAATTGATGGGGTTGCAACTGCGTGATTGTATTGCTTGTGCAATCTCTTCTGTGAGTTCTGGCTTGCAGCCAGAATCTTCTTCCTTTATAGACCTGTCTGTAGGATTCAGCCATCGTCGCCACGGTGGCTCTGGTTCACTAGTGCTTTGATGCCCGGGGCCCCTGGACCGCTTTCTTTCTGACAGTAACCTTCTTTTCTTCAGGTGTGGACTTCTATTCTATTGCGAATCACCTCTGGGAATTCCCCATTCATCATTGCCGGCTGCTAGTGGTGTTTCTCGTATATGCTGGTGTACGGCGTGGCCTTTTGCCGCGCAAAGTGATTATCCGCCCGCCACTCAGCAACTATTTAAAGGCAAACTGCTACCTCTGCCTTTTGCAGGAGCAGATGTAGAGCAACCTTTACAGTGTAGTCCACTGTCCACCAATACCGATTCACTACGATGGCCCAGCAACAGTCCATCATTTCCGATCCCAACTTCGAAATCATCACAACAATGTGCTACTTCCTAACCCTTCCCGCGAACGCTAACCCCTCCGCCATTAGCAACACGTCGACATCCTCAACCCCCGAGATCGACCGCTGCTACCTCCTCTCCTTCGGCCTCAACCGCCTCCGCGCCGCAGCCTCAGCCTTCTCTTGGCCTGCCGCCCTTGCTACCCTCAACGCTCCCAATCGCCTAGCTACACTCGCGCGTGAAATTTCCGACCATGTAAGCATTACGCATGGTAAAGGCCTGGATCCTACGCAGCGGTTTATTGTGCGGGTTGCCGTTCGGCATGGAGGGGAGATGAGCATCCTCTCCGGGCCGAGGCCGACGGCCGCTACAATTTACTTCCCAACCATCCTCCCTCCTCCCCATAAGATGGCAGATTCCAACATTCCAAAGGTGTCGCTACGGATGGACCCGGGGTGGGTGCAAAAGAGCCCTCTGACGACTTATAAAACAACGTACCGCGAGGAATACAACAAAGCCCGCCAACGCGTTGGCGTGCTCGAAACGGCGGGATTTGCAGACGGGGAGGTGCTCTTAACAAACGAAGAAGAAGAGGTAATGGGCGGGTGTTTCTCAACGGTATATTTCCATCGAGAAGGGCGGTGGGTTACACCGAGGGCTGAGAGCGGGTGTAAGGTTGGTGTGTCGCGACGGTGGGCTGTTGAGTGTGCTGGCGTCGAGGAGAGTATGATTCAGAAAGAAGAGGTGAGAGAGGGGGAGGTGGTGTGGTTGAGTTCCGCGGTGGGGGGTTTTTGTTGGGGTGTTGTGACTGAAGGGATAAAGGCTGGAGAGAAAGGGTAGATATGAGGTAGGGAGAGAGAGAATGATATGACTACGTAGTAGCTCAAACCCCGCGTGTACCAGTTGGCAGCATGTCATTCAAATCTGTTGTGTTGCAGGAGCTTCGGAAGTAGTGCACCAAGGTGACAAAACGTGCGTTTCAAATGGAAGTTGCTGTAAGAGCCTGCTATTTATGCCCACGCAGACTGCGATTTCAGAGCTCAATTATTACTAACGTTCGCGGGCCCTAATTAAGGCTCTTATTTTCCCTGAGATTTTGTACGCTACCGTAATACCTAGAACTCAGGTCGTAGGAACAGGAGCCCTAGTATCGAGTCAGCATGACACTCTTCATCTCCCAACGGCGTCCACTAGCAAAGCTATCACGAGCATAGATCTCTCGTCGCCAGGATCACAGCTAGCGATAGAGGGACTGTCGGAATGCTCTGGCTCTCGGGATATTGGAGCATGCAGCGGGGGCTCTGGGCTCTGGTGATGTGCAAGACGTGTCTGGCGGTGCGGGAGACTGGAGCTCGTCTGAGTTCTAGACTCAGACTCACCCAGGGCTCTAGACTCTGAGGTCTGGAGTCTGGAGTCTAGAGTCTGAAGCCTGGAATTTGGGATCTAAAGACGGAAGATGTCATTAGAGTCTGGAGTCTGCATGTTGGGAAAGTAATGGTTGTGGATTAAGTTCTACCGTCCTTGGCAATTACAGTAAGCAAATAGCTTTGGGCATCTCCGTACAAGTGACAGAGTCTAACTTGACAAGTCCAGCAGCAGAGAACTCTCCGAGGCTATCAACTCTATGTTTCAGTGGTATGAAGAATCCGAGATCTACTACGTTCTGTCAACTTATATGGGGTGGTGGAGGCCATTCTGCGGAGGTTTCCGGGTTGGCACTAGGTCTTCCACGGGGGCCAGAGATTTCACCGTTTTGCAGAACAACGCAATCAACAACTATTGCGACAATTGGCTCCAAGTGTTAGATTCTGACACGTTCACCTAAGACTCGTCCGAGAAAAACGCGGCTGCGGGGCATAAATTTTACTCCACCTTCCAGGGATGCTGTTGGTTCAGTCGAGGATGGACGCTCCAAGAGCTTCTTATACCCCGAAATTTAGTGTTCTAAGATAGCACATAGGCGTGGGTATGGTGATAGAGGCTCGCTGGTAGACCTAATTTGCCGGTAAACCTTTATCCTAATAAAGTTTCTAGGTGAACGGTGCAAAGACTTTTGCAAGGCACGCGTTGCTCAGCGCATGTTGCGGGCGTCGGAAAGCGCGGCTAGGTGGAGGTGGTGGTGTGGTGTGAGGTCCCCAAACTGGGTCCTCGCAACACAGCGGCAATTTTAGACCGTGGTAACTATAGCCGAGGCAGCCTGGAACAGTGGCCCCTCGCTCATTCTGGCTCATTCTGGCTTGGCCTAAGATGGCAAATGCTCAATTCCGAAGAAGGATAAGGAAATTCATGCTGTCGATTTTAGGGCGGTGAAAACATTGTTTCAAATCGCCGTCAGTAATATGCGTCGCGCGCTCTGGCGTGCCGACCATTCGAGCTGTGATGTCCTCAGTCTCTTGCGGACAGAGGAGCCCGGGCTTTGGCGGGGATCTCTGCCCTCTGCGGCTGCAAAAACCACTGCAACATCGCGTAAATGCTTTAAATAAGCTTTGGCCAGTCGGTAATACCCGTGTATATGTAATGGTAAAAGATAAAGTTAAAAGGGCGATCGTGCAGCTAGGGGTTTTCGATATTGTTGATTTCGAACTTGAGGTTGGGTGGGACCCAGCTGGGCTCGACTCCCCGCCCATGACTGTTGAGGAAGCCGAAGTGCATCTTCGAAGCGCCCAAAGTAACTACTCGCAGCGCCTCCGGAGACTTGTGACCCAGATACCGGGGACAGAAGAAGACGAGACTATCGACCTTTGGCACGCGATGGTAACCCGGTTCTCGTCACTGAAATTCACAAAACCCACGGATCGCTTGCCAGCCCTCTCCGGCCTGGCGGAGAGAATGGAGCCATCACTTGGAGAGTATGTCGCTGGTCTATAGGGCCCATCGCTTGTGTTTGACATGGCCTGGCGAGTCGGACACCTCTCACCCGGCTCACGGCGCTTCAGGGGGTACAGGGGGCCTTCGTGGTCTTAGGCATCTGTTGACGCTAAAGTTGCATTTTGGACCAAAGCGGAAATGAGTACCTCATCCATTTTTTCCCGGCTGCGCGAAGACCTTCCGGACAAGTTTTACGCTGATATCCGTGACCTGAAATCACGGGACGCCTCAGAGTTGGAGGAACAAGATGAAGAGCAAGAGGGTTTATCTGGGTGGCCGCAATCTTTGTGGGACGGCCCTGATTTGGTCAGGGCCTTCTGCGGGTGTAGGCCACCAAGGCCCATCAACCGTACGAGTACTACGACCATACGGAACGGGAACCAAAACTACCCACAAAGCCGCCCCAAACTCTTTCTGTGATGTCCTGCAAAATAACTAAGGCGGGCAGGAACCCCTATGGAGATGTTTTATCTGCTGTCCTTATAGTCGCGGGATTGACGCGGCCGGCCAGGTTCTCGGATGACTCAGTTGTTCTGCTAATAAAAGACGAAGCACTGCCCCCCGCCATAGTATCGAAATTGACATTGATCAGAGCGAGTCGGAACTACCATCAATAGTGTCTTCACTTACCCTGCCGTTCTTCGCCGACTACGACTTGACTGGCGAGGGCCCCGACAAGATTCCGGCAAACGGCAGCGTCCTCCTCCTCGCCCTCTTTGAGGATATCAGTCTTGTTCTGAGTAAGGAGCAGTTCAGTATCAAGGGCGTGGAGGTTTATCGACGGATTGGGATTTTAAAGTTATTAGAAGAATACATGCTTATGTATGGGCTGACCCTGTGGTAAGGTTCCCAATGGGAAGTTATCACGATTATTTGAGATATTTTTAGATAGCTGTCGAAACGTTGAAGGCTTGTAGTTTTTTTCACTGGGGTTTGTAGTTTGGTATGGTGTAAGTGGTGCAATCATTCCAGCCCAAGGCCTTGAGAGAGGTCGACTTGAACACGACAGGTGCTTAGGTGGCTTTGTCACAGGGTGTAAGACGGCTGAACATTACTTCCAAAATTGCGCAGATCATGTGTAAACCCGCAATATGAAATCTTATTGGCTGTCATGTTCCAATTGAACAGCGGTGATCAGTGGTTTGTGCCCCCACACGAGCCCCGGCAGTTTTCGCTTGGAAGCCGGGAGTCGCTGATTCGGCAACACCGCCGATCCTTCTGTGGCTCGGCATCATCCTTCGATGCAAGACGCTGATCCATAGAGGCCTTCTCAAGTTATTTCAATCCGAGCGGTTCCGCATCCGGGGTATTGTATCAAATTTGCGGACTTTCTCACGATGCGTCAGCTCTGTTCAATAACATGGCCAACAACCCCCAACATCGATTTTCTCTCCGAATGTCAGCGAGCGGCTCGGATCCGTACTACGACTGGCCAACCGACCCTCCCAGCTTCCGAACAATTCCATACTTCCAAGCAGTACCCGTGCAGCTCCAGGACTTAGTGCGCGACTCGTCCCACCGAGACACGCTCGACCTCAGCTTCGCACCTAGCGACTGCCAGACTCTCTCGGGCACCAGAAACTGCGCAGAAGCATGCTTGAACCCAAGATCACTGTTCCGACTACGAAACCTCAAGACATGCATTCTCATGGCAAGCGCGGCACTCCTGGTGCAGAACGGGACGTATTCCGTGGACATGTCGCACCCACCGACAGTCGAGACGGCCGAGACGTTCCTGGTGCCCAATCTCACCGACTTCAACGCTCTCTGGGTTCTAAACAACGTCACCGCGTGCATCACACAGTCCTGCACCAGCTCTGAGCTGGGGGACTGCGCCACATCCGTGCGAGACTTGATCAAGGTCAAAATCGCGCCCAGCACCCTCAACGTCATCGCGACCCGACTAAGCAGCTATTGCGCCATGGCGGAGCACAAGATCAACCCCGACATCGCCGGGCCAGGCGTAAGTCCCTCCATCCCTTTTCCCACAAATGACCAACCACCAAACTTCTAACCCGCACAGCTCATCCTCGCCTACGTCCTCCAAATCACCCTCGCCATCCTCCTCCACCTCTCCCTAAAATTCACCACCACCTGGACCCGCGGCATCTTCACTCTCCTCTCCCGTCTTCTCCCCCATTTCACCCCCGGGGATCTCAAATCCCGCACCCGCACCCTAGGCACCTCCCTCCAGCAAGCCCTCACCACCTCCCGCTTCGCCGCCGCGCTCATCTCAACCCTCGTCGAATTCCACGAAGTCCAAATCTACTTCGTCGCTTCCATCCAGATCGCCACGCTCATCACCTTCTCCCCCTCCAACCCCACCACCTCGAGCCTCAACAGCCCCTCCTACGGGGGCGCCCTACTGAACTCCCTAGCAACAACCTCCCTGGGCGTCACCTCTGTGTCTTGTATTTTGCTAGTGCAGAGGTCGCTGCAGCGCGTGGGAATGCACTGGTGGTATCCCTTTGTCATTTCCACGGTGACACACGGCCTAGCACTGGGGATATTTGCGACGCAGGCAGAGCTAATGCCGAGTGTGGAGGGGCTGGAGGGGCGGTTTAGAGATGAGTCGCAGCTGACGGCGTGCGCGGGGGAGGCGAGTCCGATGGTGACATGTCGGCCGCCGTGGACGGTGAGGTTTCTGAGGGATGCGGGGAGTGTGTATGCGGTTTGCTTTGCGGGGTCGGTGGTGTGGGTGGGATTGATGGTTGATCAGATTTGGGGGACGGAGTGGAAGGGGGAGGGGGTAATGGGAAGGGTGGTGAAGGGGGGTTTGATGCGAAGGGTAAAAGGGCTGAAGGAGGGGAGGGGATGGAGGGCTTTTGAGAAGGTGAGGAGGTGGAGAAAGAGTAGGATGGGAAGGGCGGTTTCAAGGGTGTATAGTGTGTTGGCCAGCTTGGCGGTGTTTTGGATGGTGTGTGGGTACATCACGACTTTGCGGCCGGTGGTGGCGAGAGTGAACATTAGCAACAAGTCGGGCTGGAGCTTTGGGCAGTTCATCGCGTTGGCAGTTTGGATCCCGACGATTGTGAAGCACATCTATTACAACATCTGTGAGTCTCCCTCCTTCCACTCTGCTTGGGTTTGGCAACCAGAGTGCTGATTGATGTGTTCGGTTCCTGTTTCGCAGTTGGCATTGAGGGCGGGTTTGAAGAGCGGATAGCAGCCAACTACACCATCACAAGGGACGACGACCCGGAAAAGCCCGCAACATCGGTGGAGAATGGGAGGCTGTCGCACGCTGCCACCTACCCGCTGCTACATTTGGAAACTCGTGAGACAGGTGACGGCAGAGAGGTGACCCCTGGGACGGGTACCGAGGATGAGAGCACACACAGAACGTGGTGAAAAACATCGGTGCTTACCCATTGTATGCACTTTCTGCCCACCGTCTCCTGAGACTCATCTGTTGGGATATGTTGCATGCACTTGGTTATCGTAATTCGGATATCAAGACCATTCGATCAGGGTCTCATGGGTGAATACTTCATTCTGCAGCACATGATGTGGACGTGCAAAGTTTTGCATACCAGAGCCACTCAATTGGCTCAAGTCTCGTCCAGACACCTAACTATGTCCTGCCCCATCTTTCTCCACCTTTCCCAGCCAGACTTGGGCACATTGAAGAAGAAGCTAAGATCTTCCTTCCCAGTCACTTCCTTCTGTTAGTTGAGGGAAACGTTGCCCATCCGCTCGACAAGACACTCCCAATCGTCAACGGAGCGAAAGCGTCCTCCCAATGGCTCGCAGGGGCTCAAGATGTCATCTTCTAGGTCGTCGCCTTCGCCAAGGACACGAACCTTTCGGGGGACATCAACTTCATTGACCCGGCCAGTTTGGACCACAGATTTGTCCCCATCGAGGTTTCCAGCGACGTCGGTGGAAGGCTCGTCTACGGAGAAAAACTCGAGGCCTCTCGAGGCGTATTTCTCAGCGTCGATGGGAGTGTCGGACGCTCGATCGCCAGTGATTCTCTCAAACGAGGCAGTGTCGAGAATCTGAATATTGAAGCCCATGGTGGCGTCCGTGTCCCATAGACCCGGACCGTCGTCGGGTAGGATGATCTGATTGATGCGTCCACCGGTGGCCAAGTTCATCTTGTCAGGACCGCCGCAGGTTGTACAGCGTATGGTGATGCGGAGATAAATGATGGATCCCTAGTCTAGTTACATTTCAGTACGCTGAATCATCTCTGGTTTGGGATAACTGATGCCTCAGTGACTCCGTAGAAGGAAAGGGATTGAGACTCCCGCATTGCCATGCGATTGAAAATCAAGAGCGTTTGATCCGGGGGAATTCCCTCTTTCTGTTGAAATTGCTCCCTGGCGGACAACACCGTATCCGAGGGCACAACCACGAGGGAAATTTGCTTGCCAGTCAAGGTTTTGATAGCGACGTTGCAAAGATCATCATCGCCCTGTCGACGGGAAGAGAGCACCAGCTCAGAACCCTAAATAAAGGTCAGTATGCCTGAGGTAGGTTGGAAATCATCGAAGCGACACCTACATTCTGCACTCTTTGTTCTTGCAGGGTGGCGCTTGCTGTGTGCACCCAAGTTAGCAGAAAGCCAACGAAGGGAGTTCGTTGATTGCCGGGAAGAGAGGCAGGAAGTAGTAACTTGCAGTCGGACTCCATGCGGAGACAAACGGAGGATGCGATTATGGGCGTGGAACTCTGACATCATCTTGTGCACCTGATCCTTGACGTTCCAAGGAGTCCAGTTCAAGGATGCTGGCACTGAGAAGCTGTCCCCATCTGGTAGCTTTATCTTCACCCAGAGTGGGGCTGGCCCTGCTTGATCTTCTTCATTGGTGTGATCTCAAAGCGAAGACCGCCGGTGACCTCTTGTGGGACGATTTGAGCCTCAACGGAATGGCCCGATCCCACCGGCACAGCAACAAACTGACGAATCTGGCCCTGAGACACGGTAAAATCATCCAGAAAGTCTTAGTTCAGGACCGTGAAGTAGTCTTGGATAGACTCGCCCTTCGAAGCCTTTCTTTGAGGCGCGACACAGTGTCGGGGGTCTTAGTGATGACCTAGACTAACGTACATGATAAGCGAGCCGCGCGCTTTCGACTACCCTATTACAGTTATCCTCAGCTACACAACCACAACATTAAGAAATAACAATAAATAAATTGGAAACAGATGAACCAGACGACTCTGCAGCCTCCTTACATCTGCGTGTATTATGGCCAGGCTTGCCGCACACGCCACAACACTGAATCTTCGTACCAGACTGTGACGACCCTGCAGGTCAACACTGAGGCCGGCGCGGCCCGACGATGTCCCCGCGTGGGAAACAGTGTACACTGTGCTGTACACTGGGCCGGGGGTGTAAAAAGCCGAAGCCCCTGCAACCAGTCAGAAAGTGCTCAGTGGTTGTTTGCTTAGGAGCTACTGAGCAAAGAGGCACTGAGCAAGGTACAAGGGTACTTCTTCAACGACTGTATGGATAATGTCAGATAAAAGGGGGGTTCTGGCCTCTGGCCAGAACCCATGGAGTTGTGGATAACTGAGCTGAATGTCAGCAGAGCTGAGCTCTGGTGTGGGCATCCAAGCTTAAAGGAGCTGAACTGACGTAGTCAGTTCAGCGAGTGTGGACCACCATTTGCCACACACTTTGCCACCATTCACAACTATAATAGAGGCTCTCTGGCGAAGCCAGAGAGCCACAGATACCAAGTAATACAATCACATCAGTTGCAACTCCATCAATTCCACAGTTTCCAAGAGTGCCAGCGCTTCTGACATAAGGCGCTCTCCTCTCCTGTATCTAGCCTTCTACAAGCAAGCAATTCACTACTCATTTAGTCATCTCACAAGGCACTGCATTCAGTATCCTCGTGTTCTACAGCCAAGAGTCCGCTGTAACAACCTCATTTACAAAGGCACTGCCTCTGTGACTCCGGCCTGTCAGAAAGAAAGAGGGGGTTCAGGAACCCTGGTCATCTAGTCAGCTTCGTTGACTGGATGCCTGGCACTGCTATGACGCCAGTGAGCCTGAGAAACTGCAGGAATTGAGGTTAGCGCCCAGCTCGCTTTAAAGCCTAGTTCTCTTGTTGCTAAATCTTGGTCCCTAAGAACCTTAAGGCCCTATGAATCGTCCGCAGACATCATGTGGCATCCGCCAGGACCTAGATCTGCGAGCAGCCAGATTAAACCCACCCGGGGGTCTGGTACGGCGTATCACCCCCGACAACCAGTCAGTCGGTACCACAATCCACCAGGGACCTGGCTGAATATCGGCGATCTGGACGCCACCCGTAAATCATGCGAGCTCTGCGAATCTGCAGCGATGATTCTAGCGGCAGAGAGGGGAAAGCCTACCTACCTGCGGGAGCCTGGGATTCGTCGGGACTCATTTGGGCTGATGTGCCTCAGTTTCCATGTGACGCCATTGCAGCCGCGCCTATTTGCGTTTGCCTTGATTTTAAGATTGGCTTCTGCAGACGTGCAGTGGACCGTTGTTGCTAAGGTCTTTATTTGCCAGGTGCAACAGCTGCTGCAACCTCTTCAAACAGAACTGACGTCCGTTTGCTGATGTTGAACGAATCAAATCCCCCAACAGCCGGATGGACACATGCGATGAGGCCTACAGCACCCGGAGGTTGCACCGGACGGGTTAGCTTGGGCACCAACGGGACGGAACGCTGCCCCCTCGAATTGGCCACTGACGCGCTAATGGCTCACCGCCGTCGGACGGACGAGCAAGGGTGGCCCTTTGGTTTCTCTTAAAGGTTGGCCACAGTCCCGGCAGTTGCTCCCGCTTTTTCTCCGCACTGAGTCAGCACAGCCAACAGCGGAGATAGATTTTCGGGGGTTTCGACAGCCCTTTTTTCTTGAAATTTTTGACATGTCGAACCTGGGTGGCCGAGGCTATGGAGGAGGCCCCCGCGGGCCTCGTGGAGGTCGCGGTGGCGGCCGTGGCGGTCAAGGAGGTGAGGGCCGGGGAGGTGGTCCACCGTTTGACAATCGGGGTGGATTCCGCGGAGGTCGGGGTGGAGGAGGAGGAAGGGGTCAAGGTGATGGAGGTTATGAACCCCGAGGTGGTGGTGGGGGTCGTGGAGGTGGAGGTGGAGGTGGAGGAGGATATCGCGGTGGGGGAGGACGTGGTGGGGGAGGCTTCACGTCTGGACCGCCCCAACCTGCCGTCTATCGGTACTGTTCAACCGTTCACATCGCCTTCTCGCGTCGTTGTCTAACTCAATTGTGCGGCAGGCCCGCGGATGGAAGCATCCCTTCCCCGGATGCCACGGTTACCAAGGTTGAAAACGCCATCGGCTGCGGAAAGCCGGGTCTGGAGCGTCTCAGCCTCAAGACATTGACGCCGCTGCGGCCCGGTTTTGGCACGAGGGGTGCATCTGTCACGCTCTGGGCCAACTACGTCCAGTTGGTCGCCACCCCGACACTTACTCTGTACCGATATGCCCTGTCGCTTACACCCTCTGCCACCGGCCGGAAGCTGGCCCATATCATGCGCCTGCTACTGCAGTCGCCAGAGCTGGCCCAGTTCCAGCAGGACATGGTTTCGGACTTCAAGTCGACCTGCGTCTCGCGCCAGATACTCCCGAAGGATGACATGACTATCCCCATCGTCTACCGCTCAGAGGGCGAAGACGAGCCACGAGCGGGTGCACCCACATACCAGGTGCGCATCCAGTACACAAACACACTAAGCGTTGGCGAGCTCGTCAACTACCTGACGTCGACCGACATAGCGTCAAGCTGTGACAACAAGCAGTCGCTCATTCAAGCTTTCAATATTTTCCTCAACCACCACGCGAAGACGACCGATGGCATTGGCACCATCGGCTCGGCCAGGTCTTTCTCGCTGCACCCCAACGCACCCCAACTTGACCTCGGCGGCGGCCTCACAGCCATCAGAGGCTTCTTCGCCAGCGTCCGCGCGGCAACCTGTCGCATCCTGGTCAATGTCAACGTCAGCAACGCTGCCTTTTACAACTCGGGACCCCTCGACCAGCTAATGCAGGTGTATGAAGCCCAGGGACGAGGCGGTCAGAACAAGACTAAACTGGTGTCCTTCCTGAAGCGAGTCCGCATCCGGACAACCCACTTGAAGGAAAAGAAAAGCAGGGCCGGCGAGGTCATCCACCGGATCAAGAGCATCACCGGACTTGCGACGCCCAACGATGGCAACGGCCTTGCACATCCGCCGAGAGTGTCGGGATTCGGTGCTGGCCCGAAGGGGGTCGAGTTTTGGCTCGAGTCGGCCGCGACCAAATCCGGTGCTGTCCCTGGCGCCGATGCCGGCCCCAGTCAGCCCAAAAAGAAGGGCGGTAAGGGAGGGCGTGGCGGTGCTGCTCCTGCTGCGTCGTCATCGGGAGGGAGGTACATTAGTGTCTATGACTTTTTCTTGAACAGTGAGTCTTTTCTGTTTCGTATGACGCCAGGTTGGGGGATCTCTTACTGACATACCCATAGCATATGGCAAAGCTCTGGCAAAGCCCCATCTCCCCGTCGTCAACGTCGGAACGCGGGAGAATCCGACATATCTCCCTCCTGAGGTTTGCTTGGTCTTGCCGGGCCAGAGCGCCGATGCCAAACTCGACCCGGGTCAGACCCAGCAGATGATCCGGTTCGCCGTCCGCAAGCCAGGCGCCAATGCAGAATCGATTGTCAACGAAGGGCTAGCTATTGCTGGCCTCAAGGGGAACAACGTCCTCTTGGTAATATCCCTGTCGATTTGGAGACCAACTCAAACGCTAATTTGTCTGCCAGAGCCGCTTCGGCGTTCAAATCGGCCCGGGCCTGATCACCGTTCCGGGACGGGTCCTCGACGAACCCAGGGTCTTCTACAGGGGCAACAAAGCAGCGTCGGTTAGGTTCGGCAGCTGGAACATGGTTGACGTCAAGTTCAACTTTGTCGGAACCCTCCGCAAATGGTCGTACCTGTTGATTTCGATGGGCGGCTACCGAGACGCTTTCAATCTGGCCAGTCTCGTCCCGGTAGTCAAGCAGTTTTCCGACACGCTCGGCAAGACCGGCGTCAATGCTGCACCTCCCATGACAGGACTGAGCCTGCAGATCGAAAGCCCCGAGGACGCCCGCCTCGACCAGATGCTGGAGCGTGCTGCCACAAACGGCCTCGAGCTCCTGTTGGTCATCCTGCCCGACAACATCCCGGGCCTTTACAACCGCATCAAGCACTGCGGTGATGTCAAGTTCGGCGTCCACACCGTCTGCAGCATCGGCAGCAAGCTCGCCAAGTGCAGCGACCAGTACTTTGCCAACGTCGCCCTCAAGTTCAACCTCAAGCTCGGCGGCAGCAACCAGATCCTCGACTCCCAGCGCCGCGGCATCCTCGACGAGGACAAAACCATGGTCGTCGGCATCGACGTCACCCACCCCTCCCCGGGCTCTGCCTCCAACGCCCCCAGCGTCGCCGGCTTGGTCGCCAGCACCGACCGCT
>Ga0247770_1000657_pt1 | contig 32277 bp, 28 predicted proteins | sample UWRJL136409B6_FD_179943 | JGI IMG/M metagenome (GOLD analysis project Ga0247770, IMG submission 179943) | Plant litter microbial communities from Arlington Agricultural Research Station in Wisconsin, United States - UWRJ-L136-409B-6 | ecosystem: Environmental > Terrestrial > Plant litter >... | reverse complement strand
CAGGCAAGATGCCTGTTCCACAAACTAAACAGGCAAGATGCCTGTTCCACAAACTAAACAGGCAAGATGCCTGTTCCACAAACTAAACAGGCAAGATGCCTGTTCCACAAACTAAACAGGCAAGATGCCTGTTCCACAAACTAAACAGGTTTCTTGTGGGGTGGGCGTCCCGCCCGCCCATCAAAAGCTGATTAACAATCCAAGATGTGAGTTAGGCTAAGGCTGCTACGGAAACCTTACCGGCAATGCGGCCCGCGATCGCCCGCAACTCTCTAGCTGAAGCAGAACCCGGTTGCCCCACCACAATCGGCACCCCCGAATCGCCACCTTCCCGCAACGGAATTTCCAGCGGAATGCGACCTAACAGCGGCACTCCCAACTCAGCAGCAGTCTTTTCCCCGCCGCCGGAACCGAAAATATCGTATTGCTTATCCGGCATATCCGGCGGCACAAAATAGCTCATGTTTTCCACAATTCCCAACACCGACACTCCCAACTGCTGGAACATCTTTAACCCCTTGCGAGAGTCCAACAAAGCCACAGTCTGCGGCGTCGTCACGATCACGACACCAGCCATCGGCACCGCTTGCGCCATTGTCAACTGCGCGTCTCCAGTACCCGGAGGCATATCGACAATCAAATAGTCTAAATCGCCCCAATTCACCTGATAGAGGAACTGCCGAATGATGCCGTTCAACATCGGGCCGCGCCAAATCACGGGTTGGTCTTTGTCAATTAAAAACGCCATCGACACTAATTTGACGCCGTAATTAAAGGCGGGTTCGAGGCTTTCCCCGCTTTTTCCGTCCCTAACCATCACTTTCGCGTCCCCCAGACCCAACATTGTCGGGTCATTGGGCCCATAGATATCCGCATCCAGCAAACCCACCTTAGCGCCGGTTTGGGCCAGCGCTACTGCCACATTTACCGCCACCGTGCTTTTGCCGACGCCACCTTTGCCACTGGAAATTGCGATAATATTTTTAACGCCTTCAATGCCTTGGCGATCGACTACTCCCTTCTGCTGCGGCGTCTCGGCTGTCACCTCCACCGCCACTTTTTCGACTCCTGGCAACTGTTTGACCGCTTTTTGGCAATCTTCGACAATAAATTCTCGCAGCGGGCAAGCAGGCGTTGTCAGCACTAAAGTAAAGCTGACGAGACCGCCGTCAATTTGGATGTTACGAATCATGTTCAATTCCACCAAACTCTTTTGCAGTTCGGGGTCTTGCACGGGTCGCAGGATTTCTAAGACTGAACTGACATCGAGTATTTTGGGCATTGTGTTCTCCACCATAGCTCTGCAATTGGGTTAGCGAATTTCCGATCGCAGGTTTAAGTATATTTTTATTGCTATTTTTTAATGTAACTTCATAGCGATCATTTGCAGACCTACGGTGGCATAATTACATGACGACTGGATTTGGCAATCATCGCCCATCTAAGACTAAAATCTGACCACAGAAAATTTTATGACAGTTTCTACAACACTTAAAACCGCCACTTCCCCATTTTTGCCGCCGGCTGACTCTAGAGCTAGAGTCAGCCAATTTATGAAAAGCCTACAAGACGAAATTTGTCAAGCCCTCGAACAGCTCGATGGTGGCGGCAAATTTAAGGAGGACTCTTGGGAACGGTCTGAAGGCGGCGGCGGACGTTCTCGCGTCATGCGCGAAGGCAATATTTTTGAACAAGGGGGAGTCAATTTTTCCCAAGTGTGGGGCGAAAGTTTGCCGGCTTTGATTCTGGCAAAGCACCCAGAAGCTGCCGGTCACGATTTCTATGCAACTGGTACTTCGATGGTGCTGCACCCCCGCAATCCCTACTTGCCTACGGTTCACCTGAATTACCGCTATTTTGAGGCGGGACCGATTTGGTGGTTTGGCGGCGGTGTAGATTTGACTCCCTATTACCCGTTGGCTGAGGATGCAGCTCATTTTCACAAAACTCTGAAAGCAGCTTGCGATCGCCACCATCCCGGATATTATCCGACATTTAAACTCTGGTGCGACGAATATTTCTACCTCCCCCACCGCCAAGAAACCCGTGGCGTGGGCGGACTGTTTTTTGACTACCAAAGTGCTCAAGGCCCGCTTTACCGCGACCATAATGTCAAAGGGAAGGCTGCTGAGTGCAGCAACAACATCGGGGTGCCGGAACCTAGGAGTTGGGAGTCGCTGTTCGCTTTTGTACAGGACTGCGGCCGGGCATTTTTGCCGGCTTATACCCCCATAATTGAAAAGCACCGATCAAAAGAATACGGCGATCGCGAGCGCAATTTCCAACTTTACCGCCGCGGCCGTTACGTTGAATTTAACTTGGTGTACGATCGAGGCACGACCTTTGGTTTGCAAACCAACGGACGCACCGAATCGATTTTAATGTCCCTGCCACCTTTGGTACGCTGGGAATACTGCTACGAGCCCGAACCCAACTCTCCAGAAGCCGAACTCTACTCGAAGTTCCTAAAACCGCAAGATTGGGCGAATTGGATACCTCAGCAGTCACCGACCTGAGTTAAACTACTGGGACAGTAACCACCGCGATAGATAATAAATTTGAGGGAAGGGTCAGTGATTCATATTGATCAAAAAACCCACACGCTTCAAGACGGTACAACAGTTATCGTCTTAGCACCGACAGGACGGTTGGACATCACTACAGCTTGGCAATTCCGCCTCAAGTTGCAAGAGTGTATTTCCAAACTCAGCCGCCATGTCGTCGTGAATCTTGGTCAGGTTAACTTTATAGATAGCTCTGGTCTGACTTCATTGGTAGCAGGTATGCGCGATGCGGATAAAGTTAAGGGAAGTTTCCGCATTTGCAATGTTCATCCAGAAGCCAAACTGGTGTTTGAAGTCACCATGATGGATTCTGTGTTTGAAATCTTTGAAACGGAAGAAGAAGCTCTAGAGGGGGTGCCGCGCGCAAGTTGAGCACCTGCTTTGTATCTGTTGCGGTGTCGCGGGTAATTTAAGCTTGAGACTCAGAAGCGCGCAGAAACCCAGCACAAGAACAGGAAGCAGGTAAATTTTTGCCGGCTTCCTTCTGTCTTCTTCCTTTCTTGAAAGGTTGAGACGTTCACTAAAACACTGAAGTAGAAGAATACGTCAAGGTAAAGTCTTGCCTTCTCTCGCGACGATAACTAAATCTTTCTTCCTTCTTCCTTCTTCCTTCTTCCTTCTTTCTTGTTGCTTCTTGCTTCAACCCAATATCTCAGAAGCAAAATCCTGACGCTTGACAAATCTAAAAGGGCCCATTAAAGCTCCCCAGATAGCCTTGCCTGTCGTGGGGCTTATTCCTTTGTCGTAGCTAAGAAATTCCTCGCCTGCGGCTTCAAATCCCAAGTCTACTTGGTAATTTTGCCCCCCGTAGGCAAAGCCGCAGCGAGTGCCTTCCGGCAAAGATGCCCGAAAGCGATAGCCGTTTGAGGCTAAATTTTGCACCGCAACCGAGAGGGTGCAGCCGGGGAGGAGTTGGATTTGCTCGTTCGTTAGCTTTCCAAGCAAGTCGGGGTTGCGACCGGCTCCTTTGACGGCTGCGATATCCTTGAACATATAATACTGAGCTTCTATAAGTCCCGGCGCTGTCTTCACCTGCCTCAGTTGCACGAGGCGGGGGCGGTATGGCTTATCTAATTCCAGAATGTTGGCTTGTTCGGCAAACAGGGCAATGCTAGGTTCGGAAAATAGAGGAATGGGCAGGGGTCTTTGCCACAAACGAAGGTGGACGAACCACGCCGGCTCTGCTAGCGCTTGTTCCCGGTTGTCAAATTCGCCCGCCATGTACTGGGCTAAAGCTATTAATTCAGGAGAAATTGTCATGTTTGTTTGATTTTTCAGGAGTGGGACTTGACAGTAAAAACTTATTGTGATATGCCTTGGGATATCTGGGCTGGGCAAGTCAGAAGATTAAATTTATGAGCGCTCCCAGCTAAGCTATGATTGTAAAGATACTGGGGTTTAAAACAGTAGCCTAAATTTCTAGAATTATCTAGATTTTTCAGATTTTAAAGAAGAGAGCAACAATCGTGATAAACTCGAAAAACGCCTGATTAGTGCGGGTTGTTAAAACTTACTTGGCGTGAAAACCATAGAAACACGCTTACCGGAAATTTGGGTAAAAGCCCCGTCCTTATAGGACGGCTTTAATTGATTGCCGACTTTTGTTTTAATCGTTTAGTTGCGTCAATATCTATTTTTCAAATTTCATTGCATTCTATTTAAAATAGAATACAATGATACTATACCACAGGTAGAATAACCGCCGATACAAATGAGACACCAAGCTCAAACGACTGGTCGGAAAACAATAATGGTTAGTGGGTGGCGAACACCACGAAAAACACAGCTAGGCTAACTAACGTAAGCCAAAACCAGAAAAGTAAATTCAAGGAAGTTAAAAACGTACCGTAGGGCATAGGGAAACGTGAGAAGTAATTCTCGAACGCTTGGGGAGATAAAGCCCTCTGGGACTAACTAAATTAGGCTCAATATTTGGTTCATTTGAACGGATATTTGGTCTAAGAACTGCCGCAAGGATAGATAGTTTTAAGGTATGTCGCCAGAACCAAGAATCCCCACGCCTTTACGCTGGGGAGTGTCAAACAAACTAATCATCAAAAAACCAAATATTTCAAGTCCTCTGTTAATTTTAGCAGTCTCTAACTGGGAAGCTCAGGCCAACCTGAGCAATCAAGAAGCTTAGAGCATCCGATCTAGGCTAAACATAAATCGCTAAGTTTGACTTGCAGATTTTTGTAGGTTTTTAGAAGCGGTTTTGCCCTCGTAGTGCCGACATATTAAGCGGTGCAGCCGATCGCGCGTAAAATATTTTTGATAAAATTTTGCCTCGGTTTCCGACAGCACCGCTAAAAAAAACTAGCAATTTTTGTCAGCAAGAGCGCAAATCGACTCCCCCAACTTTACTCACGCCCGTGAGCATCCCCGCTACGGCAAAATTATTTATCTATAAGACTCAGGTGAACAAGAACCGTACTGTTTCAGATACTAAGCGAAGTTTCTATACGATTCACACTCGACCGATCAATTCAATTTACCGTCGAGTGGTAGAAGAGTTGATGGTAGAAATGCACTTGCTTTTGGCAAATGCCGATTTTCAATACGACCCGATTTATGCTTTGGGTGTGGTGACAGCTTTCGATCGATTCATGCTCGGGTACGCCCCAGAAGCAGACAGAGTTTCGATTTTTAACGCTTTGTGCAAGTCCCTAGAGGAAGATCCAGATCGCTACAAGCAAGACGCTCAGCGATTGGAAAGCTTGGCGGAGCGACTTTCCGGGCAAGAGTTGCTCTCGTGGCTCGATCGCTCGACCAGCTTTGAAGATACAGCGGATTTGCAAGCGTCTTTAGGGGCGATCGCCAGCAACCCTCAATTTAAGTACAGCCGCTTGTTCGCGATCGGTTTGTTCTCGCTGTTAGAAAAAGCTGACCCTAACTTGGTAAAAGACCAAGAAACGCGAAATAACGCGATCGCCAAGGTCAGTGCGGCATTGCACCTCCCAGAAGACAAAGTTAGCAAAGATTTAGATTTGTACCGCAGCAATTTGGAAAAAATGGCCCAAGCGCGAATAGTGCTTCAAGATGTCATCCAAGCGGAACGGAAAAAACGCGAAAAACGAGAGACAAAAGTTACCGCCGGCCCCTCGGCTGACTCTTCTGACAGCAACAATTAATCATTTGAAGGAAGAAGGAAGTTCGGCAACGGATTATGTAACGGATGTCAGGAAGAAGGAAGAAGGAAGAAGGAAGGGAGAATTTTTTATTTGAGGTAACAAATAAAGAAAACTCTTAAATTTTAATTTTTTGTTCTTCAATTCTGGCTTTGGCCATCTGGCGAATGCCTTCAGATGAATCTTGGGGGCTGCGGAAACTAAAAATCCCGCTTTCTGAATAGAGCGGGATCGACTTAACTAAAATAGAGCTGTTGGTATAATACTAAGCCTGCGGCTCAAAATTAGTGGCGTTAGCTTGGAGCCAAGTGCTTAGCTGTGAAAGAACTTCGTTTCCAGAAGACTTGCCCAAAGCTGTGGGGTTTGGGGTGTCGGGCCTGTCCAAGTTGCGGGCGATCGCTGCGTTGACTTCTTTGGAAATCAAATCGTGAAGTTGCTCTTTAGCCCTAGCCCTTTGAAAGTGAGCTCCCTCTTCCGTCGTAGCGTACAGAGGTGGCAGCCTATTTAAAGCATAAGCTGCAATATCTCCCACATCCAGACTCAGGTCGCTCGTCGCCTCAATTTCGGCTACCCTAGCGATCGCATCGCTCAGCACCAACTCTTCCATTACATTGATGAACTGTTTGCGTGGCAGAACCACAACTTCGCCGGTCAACAAAGCTCCCATCAGACGATCGAGAGCCATGTACTCTTCGATCGACAATTCCGAAGCGGTATTGCAGATTCGTCCCACCTCAGCTTCCATAGACGGCGTTAAATAGCCGTCTTGCAAAGCTTGTTCAACAATTTTTTCAATACTCATATATGCTTCCCACTCAACGGCATCATTAATAGAGTTTTGTAAAGACGCAATTGCTTGCGTCTTGAAATTCGAGTTTTGAGAGTTGAGTTGAGAATTTTTATACAAATCTTAACTCAATACTGATAACTCATAAAGTTATCTGCACACCCCAGCCACAAACTTACCCCATAATTGACTGATAAATTCATCAAAACCTGCAAAAATTCCTACTCAACTCCCTGAAGCCGCCAAGGTACAGGATCGACGGACTGCCCGTGTACGTAAAGTCCCCAGTGCAGGTGAGGGCCTGTCGAAGCCCCCGTGGATCCCAAAGCACCTATTACTTGACCGGCTTTCACGACATCCCCCTCCTTAACATCAATCCGGCTGAGGTGCATCAAAATACTTGCTACCCCCTGACCGTGGTCGATACCAACGACGTTCCCGTGGATTTTGAACCCTTGGGACTCGCGTCCCACTAGAGACACCCGACCTGCTGCAGGTGCGACTACAGGGGAACCGTAAGCACCGGCATAATCGACGCCGCGGTGGTAGTAGTCCTGAGCAAATACTCCATTATAATATCGGCGAACTCCGTAAATAGTGGTAATTTCGCCCGAGTTGGGGCGCAACAATTTGCCGTCCCAAAATTTTTCGGGTGTCACCAGTGCTTTAAATGCGTCTACGCGATCGAATTCGGCATCTGTACCTTCGCTGTCTTTGCCGGGAGGTAGCCAGATGGATTGAGTGGGAAAATCTCGATCGCGCACTTGCACGCTTAACTTCTGCATTTGTCCGTCACCTGCGACTTGAAGAAGGCGGGCACCGGGTTTCTCTAGCGGCGTCGTCGGCAGCAGGGCCCGAAAGCGGCCGTTGCCGATCGGAAATGCGGGGTAGTTTTTTTGCTGTAGAGAAACTTTTGGAGTTTCCCCGCCGTTACCCTCAACCTGAATAATTACTGACAGCGTATCTCCGAGTTGGGGATTTGCCGGCGCCACAACTACCTGCAAAGCTTGCACCGGCAGGGCAAAACTTAGAATACCAGCAACAAATCCCCCGATCGAACTTGCGGTTAGCTTGTTTGCTTTCAACTGCCGCCACCGCCAAATCCGACCCCTAACTATTTCCGCACTTAGCCCGCCGTTGCCTCGACTCACAGTCATTATCATCACTAGGTGTCCTTAACCTTTGTCTCGCTGATATATTTTTAACTATCTAGACTAACTATACCAATCCGCAATGATTCGAGAGAAACAGCCGTAGGTAAAAAGCTTGGTCAAAGATTTGGAGATGAGAGACTAACTTAAATAAATACTTAACTTGACCTGATAAGAATAATAAAAATTCCCGTAGTGCGGGGAGGAAAGCCCGCTTGAATCCGACGCTCACACTAACGTTTCCACCACAAATCCAGGAAAACCAAAGTTTCAACATAAACACTCTTCATCTATAACTGAATCGGATTATATTTTATCAGTCCTAGCTACTGTTGCATAACTTTTAACTATTGGTATTAGTTATTTTAACTATTGGTATTAGTTATAGTTCACGGCGCTGCCACCGAATTATTTTTAAATCCTCTGCTGTTAAATCAATTCTTTCTTGGCAGTTTATTTTCCCAGAAGCTTCCTCAAACTCTCTAGTTATTGCAGCCTGTTTTTGGCAAAATAGTATTGATTCCCTATTTTAAAATCTCACATCTAAAATGGTATGAGATAAAAATTGAGACTTGCTATAATCTTATCACCTAGAATTATAGGGATTCAAAGGTAGCAGTGAAACCATCTAAGGTCAAGCATTCTTCCATAAATTCCTCTACATCGTTGACATTCTCAAGCTGATATTCCATAATGCGTTGACCGTCGCCTTTCATCTTTTTGGAAGAGGAAGGCGTGGCCGGATATTTGGCAGCGATCGCTTTGAAAGTTTTGGAATGGATATCCCAGCTTTCAGCAGAACATTTTATGATTAAAAGCCACATGATTAAATTCCTTCTTAGGTTTGGTTAACTAATAGTCTGACGACAGTGCAACTTAGCTCAATAGTGCCGACAAATCAAGGGGTTCTGTTGTTTGGAAAAAAGCTAAAAGCCGAGCCACTATGCCAGCGACACCACCCTTAACATTAGACTCAACATTCAAAGGCATCACCGGATCGTGGAGTGATAAGCGTAACAGAAACCAGCCGGATTCGCTAGCTGACGTGCAGGAAATTCGCAGGCCTTCGTAGTTATTGGGAACGATTTTCCAGTCTGCTTGCGTTGAGACAAATTCTTGCAGTTGCTCAATAATGCGATATCCTTGGGCTTGGAAATCATCCACACCAAGTTTAATCCGAAATTCTGCACTTTCTTGTGGCTCTTTTAAATTGGCAATTAAATCTGGCAAAGATTGATTTGCTAGCTTTGATTTAGCCAATTCAATCAATAATTTGCTGACCAAATAAGCGCCATCATCCAGAAAGTAATTTTCTTTCAAAGCTCCATGTCCCGACGTTTCAATCGCTAGCCATGATTCCTGTCCGGCTTTATTGAGGCGAATCGACTCGTCAATCACATTTTTGTAGCCGCGTTTAAAGCGATGGTGAATCCCTTTTAAATCTTGTTCGATGAATTGTGTCAAGCCCTCGGAGGTGATAGAATCGGTGACAATGGTAGAGCCTGGGTGTTCTTGTAATACGATCGCAGAAATCAAGGCAATTAAGCGATTGCGATTGAGTTCCTTGCCAGCTTGATCGACGGCTGCACTGCGATCGACATCGGTATCAAAAATAATCCCAAAATCAGCTTGATGTTCAATTACCGCTTGACAAATTGACTGCATTGCCTGTTTATCTTCGGGATTTGGCACATGATTGGGGAAAGTACCATCTGGTTCTAAAAATTGACTACCCTTGGTGTCTGCACCTAAAGGTTTTAAGACTTTATCAACATAAAAACCGCCCGCACCATTGCCCGCATCCACAATAACTTTTAATCCTGCTAGTGGTTCCTCAAAATTATCTGGATGATTGACTGATTCCCGAATATTTTTGACAAATTGGTTAGCATAAACAGAGATGAAATCATGCTTTGTAATGTTACCGGGCGAGGCGGCTGGCTGAAAGTTATTGCTTTGGGCTAGTGCTAATATATCTGTAATATCCTGTTTTTGTAACCCACCTTTGGCGGTGAAAAACTTTAAGCCGTTGCGATTAAAGGGCAAATGGCTAGCAGTGAGCATAATCGCGCCGTCGCAATCAAAACCAGGGGTAATGGTACTCATAAACATGGCGGGGGTTGAGGCCATTTCAAAGTCGTACACAGTTGCACCAACTGAGGCGATTCCCTCCATGACTGCTTGCATTAAGGTTGGCCCTGATAGGCGACTGTCACGCCCGATCGCGATCGTTAATTCTGCGGCGGGTTTGTTGACTTTTTGCACCAGCCAACTGACAAAGGATTTACCTAAGATTGTCGCAATTTCGGGGGTGAGGTTGACTTTTTCATTGGGAATGCCTTCGAGGGCGATACCGCGAATGTCTGAGCCATTTTGAAGTTTTGTCCAGTTGAAGTTTTGCATAATAATAATTGATGGTAAGTAGAAAGATCGGAGTCGGCGGTTGAAACCGATCATACCAACTTTCGTCCGTGGCTCGATGGCTCGACGCTAGCTTCGCCTTTATGTCCTTCGCGAACTAAGAAAGAAAGAGGGGAGAAATTGCGGATGCGGTATTATTAGTGATTACGGTGACAGAATTTTTGAATCCTATAAGCTAATCGGCATTTAAATTGTATGTAAAGAAACAATTAAAGTCTTGTGGCTCGTTGCTTTGAGCAACTCCCAAAATATCCAATTGAAATGTAGAACAGCTTACTGGGAATTTTTGACCCATCACCGCTGAGATTAAGCTGTGATTCCTTAGCGGGGTTCAACGCTGTAAATTGCCTGCAAGCGGAACTCACCATGAGCGGGAACTTCTACAATATCTGTAGCTGCATTGGTCGTTTCTACGCAGAGTAAACGCTGATAATCTGCATCATCAAGGTCGGCCATATTTGCAGAAATTGTCACCCAGGGATTCCACACTACGACGGATTTACTACCAGAGGATTTAATGCGAATACGGCGATTGAGGGCGCTATCGTCAATGACTAATTCATTGGTGACATCAAGATAAATGCGATCGACTTCACCTGTTACTACCACTGCACCCACTTGAGTTTTTTCGACACCACCATCAGCTTTATCAAGATACTGGCTATTTTCTAAACCTAAAACCTGCACGCGGTTGATATCGCCGACTTGGAAATAGGTGTGGAAAGCTTGGGTGAGGGGAAATGCTTTATCGCCTAGATTGCGGGTGATTAATTCTACAGTGAGGGTGGCGCCGATCGTAATCACGATCGCCAGTTCAAAGGCTTGGGGCCAAATTTCTCTAGTTTCATCGGTATCCTTGAGTCCTAGAGTGACTTTGGTGGCGCCGTCCGGCGTTGTGGCAGTTTCTAGCACATTCCAGAGGCGATTCCGCACAAACCCATGACTCGGACGCCCCAAGGCTTCGGGATCTGGGCCAAACCAGGGCCAACAGATGGGTATACCGCCTTTTATGGCTTTCCCTTCCGCATAGTAGGCTTTTTCGCTGACGAACATTAAGTCTGTGGTTTCGGTGGCTGGTTGAAAGGAGAGCACTTGACCGGAATACACAGAGATTAAGGCTTTGGCTTGACCGTTGTCGATGTGAATCATGGGGAAACCACCGTTTCCGGTGGCGAAGGTGAGGTGCCCGGCTAGGCCGTAGTCTGTGTTTAATTGGTCAATACTCATGCTGTTGGCTTGGTGAATTGCTTTACAATTATCCGATATTATGGTGGCTAGATTTATTATATTGTTGAGTTTGACCTGAGAAGGTGCGATCAACACAACGATGCAGTCAGAGAAACGGATGGCGAGTCCCAACACCTCGGGAGGGAATGTGCGATCGAACCCACCGACAAACCTTGCTGATTTCTCCGATCGCCAACCTAATGCAGCAGTTCATCAAAAGACGGCGCAGCCGCAAAACTCCGCATCTGGCTTGATTCGTTGTATAGCCCGGAAACCCCAGTGGTGTCGCCCACAGCCTCCCTCGCTAAAATTTGTCTTCGTAGAGTCTGGCGCGAGGGGATTAATGCAATGGGTGATAAGAGTCAGGGTACAAGCGCACTCAAACATTTGATGTAATCTCATCTGTTCTGTGCCCTTAAGCTTTGTTATTCTGAGGCAGAATTGGGTTTTTTCAAATATATGCGTTCCATATCCCGTGTATTTAAATATAACGAAATTTTATTTAAATGCAGTTTAACTGCCACATCCTTAAGGATTTGTTTAATGACCTGACTTTTGCTGACAACGCCCAAATTATAAAATAGCCTGTCGAGTGTTAGCGATCGCCCCACATAATCTGTTTTAAGCACGGTAAATCCTGCCTTAGTTGCAAGTTTTTCTAGCGTATTGGTCGTAAAAAAGTAAATATGTCCGTCGCAACTGAGACTTCTTTCTCTTTTACCCAACAATTTGAACATCAATGTATCGTAGCGGGGGGTTTCCATCACGAATATCCCACCCGGCTTCAAGATCCGATAAACTTCTTTCAACGTACTGTAAGGATCGGATACGTGTTCGATCACGTGCATCATCAATACAGCGTCTGCCGATCGATCTTCTAGTTCAGCTTTTTCTAGTATGGTTGGGATGATTTCGATTCCAAACTCCGATTCTGCATATCTGCACATACCCACATTAGGTTCAAGCCCAAGTACATTCCACCCATCTTGCTTAAAGAAGTTTAACAAATACCCCAAGCCACTGCCAACTTCAATTAACTTACCTTTTTCGGGATAATGTTGGTGAAGAAAAGCTCGGGTTTTTTCATAATCTTTTACCTGCAGTGCTTCTTTTTCCAGCCTCTGCGAATCTTGGTTAACTATCGCAGATAATACAAACTCTGGATCGTAGGTTTCTATTAATACACTGTCTACTTCTTTGGTTCTCGGGTTAGCATACATCAATCCACAGGCTTTACAATTGACAATTTGATTTACCTGCGCTACTCCCTGTTCAAATCTCACACTATAGTCATTACTACCGCACAAATTGCATGCAACGTATGTCATAGCTTTGATTTCTTTTACTTTGTTAAACTGAGTTCGGCATTGATTCTAACATATTCACCTGTGAGCAGCCACAAGTGTTTATTTTTGTTACACAAGTTTACATTATTGCCACTATTCCTCCTACACGCCCTAAATTTATCCGGCAATAATTAGTTTTTAAAACCAGTATATATAGTTGATTTATTCACACATAACAGCTTGAAAACAGGGGAGTTTATATAATTTTTTTTTCACCCTCTGCCTATTTATTATCAATTTTATAACATATAATCTATTAGAATTGTATGAATATGAATCTCAAGTTTGTTGTAACTTTTGGTAATTATTATGTCTAAATTAGGTGCATTATTAGAAGTTTATACAGCAGTTATATTGCCCATGTTTTCGATATATATCTCCGATTTCTTCCTTGTTATTCGGCAATAGTCGGCTGCGGGTTTGGTTGCTAATCGATACTCATTTTTATTTTATACGTCATCATAAAATGCTATAACTCTGATTCCTCATACTGACTCTTCAACAACTAAACAACATTGGCTATCTTCTAATATTTTGAAATTTTGATTATTCTTCAGCCTCCTAACAAAATATTTCTACTTTTTACATAATTCTCTGATTCTATCCTGAACTGAAAAAACTCTCTCGATTATACCGACAGCATTTGCCGGAATTAAATCAACTGTTTTATCCCATATTTACTATCATGATTTGTTTGGAAGTGAAGGCTCACTCCTGATACTTCTGAATTCCTTAAATTGATTACACTAAACAGTTTTTTTTGAGGAATTCCTTGATCCCCTAGCTTGATTTGTCAGGGTAATCGGGGTAGAATCTCAAAGAAATAATGCTAGTTCCTCCCATTTACACTTTTGATTGGTTTCCTTCATTAGTTGCCATAACAAATATTTAAAAAATTCTGTACTTTTCACTTTATTGGCTTGAAAACAGGTAGAAATAATAAATATCAATTTTTATTGATTGATAATTGAGAGGGGCAAATAAATCTATCCTACTCCTTGATACTGGGGTCGATCGCAAAATTTAGCATCAGCTTGACAAAAATCGAAATGTACTCAGAACTGGATAATCAGACGCTTGGAAGCTTTCCTAAAAATTATTGACAATCTTGGGTAACTTTGAGATCATTTAATTAGTTGTAAATAAGTTTAATGCCTTCAGTTTATCAGAGTGAAGGCTTTGTTTAGAGAAGATTTATTAACATTCAACACTTGTGGGGAAACCCATAGCATGGATGTACATTTTTAAGCATTCGGATTTGACACTCTGACTATCTGCAGGCGTGGGGTTCATAATCATTGATGAACTGACGACGACATTTGACACAGATATGATTCTGTTTTCCTTTTTTATTGCCGTTTTTACGAATATGGGTTGATTGGCACTCGGGGCATTGCATGGTGATTCCTTGTATTCATACTCTAATTCACCAACGCCCCGTTCAGCAGCGAGATCGTTGAGGATGGGATTCCCCGATCGCCAGCTTCCGGTCAAACCGTGAATCAGCAGCAGCGACTTGGCTGTGCTAGGTCGGATATGGTTCAATTCACCAGCCCTTGTTCCAGTTTAGCCGTTGAGCCGAATTCAATAGAGAGTCGATCGACTCTCATGCGATCGCCCTACTTCAAAACTCCTGACGAGTCGGACGGATGATAATTTCGTTAACATCGACATCAGCGGGTTGCTCGATGGCATAGGCGATCGCCCGGGCGATCGCATCCGCATCAATGGCGAGTGAATAAAATTGATTCACCCCTGATGCGGTATCACCAGGAGTGATGGTACTGGTCAACTCAGTCGCGACCGCACCGGGTGAAATGTTGGTAGAACCAACTTCACCCTTTGACTGCCGCAGCAGCCCTTCAGTGGCAACCGCACCGGGTGAAATGATCGTAGAATGAATTTCACCGTTTGACTCCAGTCGCAGCCCTTCGGAAATTGCTCGCACTGCATACTTGGTAGCACAGTAAACTGCCGTCCCGGGAAATACTTTATGCCCTCCAATAGACGACAAGTTGATTACGTGCCCAGACTTCTGTTGGCGCATAGTCGGCAGCACCGCAGCGATGCCGTAAAGCACCCCTTTAAGGTTGACATCAATCATTTGATCCCACTCATCGACCTTAATCTGGTCAAGGGGAGACGCTGGCATTAAAGCCGCATTGTTGACCAGAACATCAATGCGTCCATAGGTTTCCAAGGTTGCCTCAGCCAATGCTTGCACCTGGGCGCGATCTGCCACATCGGTGACTCGATAGGCAACCGTGCCACCTGTTTTTTCGATCGCAGCCACCAAGTCTTTGAGTCTATCTTCACGGCGAGCAGCAAGCATCAGTTTGGCTCCGCTGGCGGCTAAACGACGAGCAGTGGCTGCCCCTACACCGCTACTTGCTCCGGTAATAATGACAACCTTGCTTTCACTCTCAGACATCTTTACTTGTGTTAGTTGATTAAATCGGCTCACCTAAAACCGATCGCAAAGCAGCTTAATTACCAAGCGCGATCGTATTGAATTGGAGCAGGTACCGATTGACGTAGTTGCTTCGCAGCCCGCATCGGCCAATAAGGATCCCGCAGCAGTTCCCTGGCAAGTAATACGATATCTGCTTGACCTGTCCGGATGATGTGGTCAGCCTGCGCCGGTGCAGTAATCATACCAACGGCTCCGGTGGCAATGTTCGCGGAGCGTCGAATGCTCTCGGCAAAGGTAGTTTGATAACCTGCACCCGTCGGAATCTTTTCCCCCGGTACAATTGCGCCTGAGGAACAATCGATTAAATCAACGCCCAGTGACTTTAATTTATAGCTGAGTACAATACTTTGTTCAATGTCCCAACCATTTGGAACCCAATCGGTTGCAGAGATGCGAACCCAAAGCGGTGTTTGATCCGGCAAAACATTTCGCACCGCTTCTACGACTTCACATAAAAACCGGATGCGAGCCTCAAAAGTGCCACCATAGTCATCTGTCCGTTGATTGCTCAAGGGAGACATAAATTCATGCAGTAGGTAGCCGTGAGCGGCATGAATCTCTATTAGGTCAAATCCGGCTTCGAGGGCGCGTTGAGCTGCCTTGACAAAGGATGCCGTCAACTTTTGAATGTCTTCGATACTCAGAGCGATCGGGGCGGGGCTATCGGGAGCAAATGGAATGGCGCTAGGGGCGATCGAAGTCCATCCCCCAAGAGATTCTCCAAGCACATCGCCGCCATCCCACGGAGGCGCTGTACTGCCTTTTCGACCTGCATGAGCAAGTTGAATCCCCGCAACCGCACCGTTGCTGTGAATTAACTCGACGATTCGCGCCAACATTTCAATGTGAGCATCTTGCCAGATTCCCAAATCTTGTGGCGTAATTCGTCCTTCAGGCTCGACTGCTGCTGCTTCAGTCATCACCAGCCCTGCCCCTCCTACGGCTCGACTGACGAGATGAACCAGATGCCAATCATTCGCGAATCCATCAACGCTTGAATATTGACACATCGGAGAAACTGCAATGCGATTTCGGAAGGTAACGCCACGTTGATCGAATGACTCAAATAAATGCGACATGGTTGTAAACCCGGGAGTTATAAAATGCACAGATTTGACATACCCCTGCCTAAAGGCGAGGGGATTCTTGATTCGCAGGGATTCCAATGAATTTACTTGCAGGCAAGCATCACAGGCGGTATACCCTACGGCTGCAAGTCCTCTAATTAGAACTACTTGAGCGGCTGCAACATCTCTGTCTGTTGTATAGCCACAGTTCGAGCATGAATGAGTACGCTCATCAAGCTGTTTTTTTCCTGTTTCTGCTAGACAATTGGGGCAAACTTGACTCGTTTTATGAGCGCTTACCTTTTGAAAGTACACGCCATATTTCAAACAAGTTTGCTCGCTTGATTGTGAAGCACTGACCCCAGCTTGCGTCTAAGCAATGTTTCCTTAGCATCGCCCTAGACAGACCAATCAGATTCAGATACTCAACGAAAATCATTCCCACATTTTGGCAGATTTGATGAGATAATTTACGAGGCCAATCTTTCCGACTGTTAGCAACGTATTCATGCAGTTTTGCGACTTTATCTTGAGCTTTACGCCAATTGTTAGAACCTAGTTTTTTCCGACAGACACGTTGTTGCAGCAATTTAAGCTTGCGTTCTGCGTCTTTAAAAAATCTTTGGCGCTTGACTAAAAGACCGTTAGAAGTTGCTATAAAGTTACTTAGTCCCACATCAATTCCGATACCTTCACCGTGAGGCATTAGATTGGGTACTGAAACGTCCCATTGTAGGGTTAACATCACGTACCAACCGCTAACCCTACGGACTATCCTTGCTTGCTTAATCGTTGCACCATCAGGGATAGTCCGTGATTGATGGAACTTAACCGGCACCAATTTTAGGGAGCTTCACCGCTTGATTTTGGACGTGGTTAACCCCCAATTGTGGGAACACAAACGATCGCATTGTTCCTACTTTCTTAAAGCGGGGGAAACCGTGTTTTTGTTCCCACATACTCACAAACGCTTTTTCCAGCCTTTTCAGTGTTTGCTGTAGGACCTGTACTTGGACGGCAGCCAAAGTGGGTATGTTTGCCCTAGCCGTAGTTAAACTTTGGCACTGGCTTGCATAAGTTGGTCGCGCCAGTTTCGGCCCGAATGATGAACTCAGATCGGATAGAGCAAGCGTTAATTCGACAACTACGAGAGTCAAACCAATGTTTACGCAGGGCCAATGCGTAGTTGTATACGCGACGGCATTGTTCTAGGCAATCTTCAAAGATTGCTATTTTTCCTACCGTTGGTTTGAGTTTGAATTCGTAGACTAAATGAAACATTTGCTCTATCCTCCTAACTGATTATACCACTACCATGAGCAAACGTTAAAACGCTTTTTCAAGAAGTCTAATTAAAGCCGTCCTAAAAGGACGGGGCTTGCACCCAAATTTTCGGTCAAGCACAGACTTTCTTCACACTGGGAAGTTGACTGACCTCCTTGCACCAAGTCTGCAGCGAAGAAGTTTTCGCGATCGTTGCTTCGTACTCTGGGGTCTGCGATAGGTAGGTGAAGACCGGAATTAGGTAGAAATCGGCAATGCTCAGTTCGTGACCGAGCAAATAGGGGTGTCCTACAGTTAGAGAGTCGATCGCCTCTAGCGCAGTTTTTACAGTTGCTACGGCAGCTTTCACCTTGTCCTCGTCAGTTTGATCCCGGTGGCTGCGCACAATCAGACGCTGAATGGCAATTGACAAAGGTCGCGGGTGCATAGAGATGGCTGTCCATAATCCCCATAATCTGGCGCCTCCAAGGGCTTGTCACTATACACCTCAAATGTCTATAGTGAGTACGTTTTTGATGACTAAAATCACAGTTTAGGAGCTGGAACCCGAAAGTAACAATAACCCGTTAGAAGGAGATTAATTTCACAGCAGACAGTATCGGGCTTCTTCGCTTCCAACGCCGTCAAACCTTCGGCTTTTTTAGATTCTGCCTTCTGCTTTGGGAGGAAACATTTTTTCAACAATATTTTTGCGCAGAAAAACTGTCAAGGGTTTTTCTATCAAAGAGTAGAATATGCAACCGAAAACTACGGCGAACAGTGCCACTAGAGCGGGAGCAAAGAAACCGTCGAAATATTTTCCTAAATTTGCCTGTTGCAGTATTTTTGTAATTGCTGAAATCACCGGAATGTGGGTCAAAAATATCGAGTATGAGGCATCACCCAAGAAAATTAAAAGATAAGGGATTTTCGGGGAATCCTTGAGGTCTATCGAGGTGGCAGCAATGATTAACAGAGTTGCTAGCACTCCAAAAGTAGTGACGCGCCCGAACCCTATGTTTCCCCATGCGGAGAGCATTACTAAAATAACATATCCTAAATTTGCTATCCCAAACAATATCCACCTGTACTTACCGATTTTATTGTTATATTTAATCACAATATACGCAGCCAAGCAGCCCAAAACAAATTCTAGATTCATCTCTCCAAATACTGTTCTCAGGAAAAAAAAATCGTCGGGGAATTTTACAAATTTACGATAATGTAAAAGCGTTACCAATAGCCAACTCGAAAGAATAGGCACAGAATGTTTAGGTTTCAGCCAGATAGCTATGCTGAACAATAAATAAAAATATATTTCGTAAATTAAAGTCCAACCTACCTCCAGAATGAACTTGTCCTGATAGTGAGGATCCTTTTGAGGAATCAAGAGCAGCGACGCAATTCCATGTCCCAAACTTAAATCTTGATTGTTAGCAAAAGCTGGAATTACTAGAAATAAACACCAAACAGCCAGAGTAATTATCCAGTATATCGGATAAATTCGCACGGCGCGCTTGACTAAAAAAGATTTTAACTGGTCTTTTTTACCGATCGCCGAGCGGTGAACGTACACCATGATAAAACCGCTCAATACAAAAAAGTAATCAACACCGCTCCACCCAGCCTGAAATAAATTAAAAAAAGCAACTTGATCTAATCTCTTCGCAGTCATCTGGCTGAGGTGAACCATGACCACTAATACAGCCGCAATGCCTCGATAAACTTGCAAGAGGTTAAGCTTTTTGTGAGGAGTTGAACTCTGTGTCATGAGAAAATACCTTAGTTAAGGGTAGGCGTTGTGCTGGTTCCTCAACTATAGTCAACGCGCCCAACATAGTCAACTCATTAGATACTATAATATAACTTTAAATTTTTTTCATAAAATTGTGCAAGAAGACTTCCGACTGATCGTGGACTTAGTTCTAGTTCTCGCTGCTGCCGCAGCAGGAGGACTCTTTGCATCGCTGTTGCGACAGCCAGTAATTCTCGGGTATCTCCTGGGGGGGATCGTAGTTGGGCCGGCTGGTTTGGGGCTGATTAAAGAATTAATTCAGGTAGACACCCTGGCTGAATTCGGGGTTGCCTTTCTGTTATTTGCCTTGGGAGTAGAATTTTCTTTCGCCGAACTCCAGAAAGTTAAAGCCATTAGTTTGGGCGGGGGGGGCTTGCAAATTGTGCTGACGATCGCCATTACTACTGCAATTTCCTTGGCTGTAGGCTGGGTAGAATCGCCAGCTCAAGGCGTATTTTTAGGAGCGATTCTGTCGCTTTCCTCGACAGCAGTCGTACTGAAATGCTTGATGGAGCGCAATGAAGGCGGTACTTCCCACGGTCAAGTCATGCTGGGAATATTAGTAGTTCAAGATTTGGCTTTGGGGCTAATGCTAGCAGTTTTGCCGGCACTCAATCAGCCAGCAGAAACGATCGGCTTTACGGTAGCGTGGGCCCTGCTGCGGATCGGGTTATTTGCTGTCGGTGCTGTAGTCGCGGGCATTTGGATCGTACCGCAGTTGCTGCGCTACCTCGCGCAAACAGAAAGCCGGGAACTGTTTTTGCTGGGAGTTGTGGTTTTGGCTTTAGGGATTGCGCTACTGACAGAATATTTGGGTTTTTCGATCGAGATGGGTGCATTTGTGGCGGGTTTAATGATTTCGGAGGTGGAATATGCCGACCAAACTCTAACTTATGTCGAGCCTTTGCGAGATATTTTTGCATCCTTATTTTTTGTTACCATCGGAATGTTAATTGACCCGATGTTTCTCTGGAACCATCTAGAAGTAATTCTGGGACTGGTATTTCTAGTATTTGTCGGCAAATTCTTGATTATAACGCCGATCGTCCGACTATTTGGCTATCCGCTAAAAACAGCATTAATCGCAGGTTTGGGCTTAGCTCAAATAGGAGAATTCTCCTTTGTACTCGCTAGTTCCGGCCAAGTTATGGGGCTGGTTTCGCGGAACGTTTACCTGTTAATTTTAGGAACGACGGCAGTCACCCTCGTGCTGACTCCCTTTGTATTGAGAAGCGTGCCGCAGTTATTGAAGTGGGCGGAAAATTTCGGGCCTTTGCAGCGCTATTTTGACGAAACATCTCAACCTGTGGCAATAGCTGAAACTTTGCCGGAACAAAATCATGTTGTGGTTTGCGGCTACGGGCGAGTCGGCAGAATTTTAGTCAAAATGCTGCAAAGCCGTAACTGTTCAGTTGTGGTGATCGACGAGTCAGAAAGTAGTATTCAAGACTGCCGAGTGCAAGGAATTCCTTACATTTACGGGAATGCTGCCAGCTTGCACGTATTGGAAGCCGCCCAGGTGGAACGGGCAAAAGCCATGGCGATCGCCCTTCCCGATCCCATGAGCACTCGCTTGTGTCTGAAGCGGGCTTTAGAATTAGTCCCGGATTTGGATATTGTGGTGCAGGCAAACCAAGATAAGGACATCGAACTGCTTTACCAACTCGGGGCCTGGGAAGTTGTGCAGCCGGAGTTTGAGGCCAGTTTAGAACTGTCTTCCCACTTGCTGGCTGGCATGGGGCTCTCCGCAATGGCGATCGCGCGGGATGTGCAGCAAATTCGCAGCAGCCGCTATCTGGAATTGCGGCCACCGCGCGAACCTTTGGCGGTTTCCCGAGATATGAAAGTGGCGGTTCGAGATATGAACAGCGAGTGGTACAACTTGCCGTCAGGTTCTCCCATCGCCAGCATGACTCTGGAAGAAACTAACTTGCGGCAGTTGACAGGGGTCAGCGTGATGGCGATCGTCCGCGAAGATGGCGAGGAAATTGATTATCCCAACGGCAAGACAGCTTTGCAGTCGGGCGATCGACTTTTTGTAGTGGGAGAACCGGAAGAACTCATCAGTTTTGAGTTGCTGGCGAAGGGGGAAGTTGCAGTGCCGCAGGGCGACAGTTCTTGCCAGTGGCTGAGGCTGCCAGCAAACAGCCCTTGGGCGGGCAAAAAACTATCAGAGGTAGATTTGCTGGGCCAGTACGGGGTGCAGGTGCGGGCGATCCGCCGGGAAGGGAAATTTACTCGCTGGCCGGACGGAACTACCAATTTGCACGAAGGCGATCGTTTGCTGCTGTGCGGTGGCTTCTACGAGCTCGGCTTGATGCAGCGGACTGCCTCACCGCCGGTTCGGGTACCTGCTTTAAAGCTGCCTTTTGTTGCCGCCCAAGTCAGCGAAAAGCTGTTTAGCGATTAGGGAAGTTCGGCAACGGATTCGCTTTCTGAGGATGTAACGGAGGTCAGGAAGTTCGGCAACGGATGTAGGTGAGGTCAGGAAGACCGAAGTTGGAAGAGGTTCGAGGCTAGAAGGAAGAGGTAAGAGGTTCCAGGTTCGAGGGAAGATTTTTCCCATCTCCCACTCTCCCACTCTCCCACTCTCCCTCTCCCCCTCTCCCACTCTCCCTCTCTCCCACTCTCCCCCTCTCCTCAGCCGTTGGGTTTGAGATAAGCAATTGCTGGCCGCGAGATCAGAATTTGTGTTTCTGAGGGATCGAGGAGGCAAATGCAGCTATGATCCTGCCAAAAAATTCTGCCCGCTAGCAAGTCGCCGGTCAGGAGTTTAATCTCTACCTGTTCTTTGTCTTTGATGTAGCTTTGTATTAAGCGAACGCTGGGCAATCCGGTCTCAAATTCTGACATAGTGGGAAATGGGTAATTTGGTCATTAGTCATTAGTCATTAGTCATTAGTCATTAGTCATTGGTGGCAAACTGAGGATTGAGGAGTGAGGACCCAGGACTAAGGACATCCGGGTGGGACGCAACTGGCAAATGACTAAGGACTTTATGAAGTCTATCAACTAATCAGTTTTAACCAAAAGAGGTTTGTTTTTATGCCGATCGAGTTTGCGAAGTATCACGGACTGGGAAATGATTTTATTCTGATTGACAATCGCCACTCGTCAGAACCGGTGATCACGCCAGAACAAGCTGTGGATTTGTGCGATCGACATTTCGGCATTGGCGCAGACGGCGTGATATTTGCTCTTCCAGGGCAAAACGACACTGAGTATACGATGCGGATTTTTAACTCCGACGGTTCGGAACCGGAAATGTGCGGCAACGGGATTCGCTGTTTGGCTAAGTTTATCGCCGATTTGGAATCGTCGGAAATTCACCCCCCCCAACCCCCCCAAGCTTCGGGGGGGAGTGAATCTAAGACTGAGTACCGGATTCACACCGGTGCGGGCGTTATTATCACTGAATTGCGATCGGACGGTCAGGTTAAGGTGGATATGGGAGTTCCCCGGCTGCTGGCTGCGGAAATTCCGACAACTTTGGCTGCACCGGATGCCAAAGTTATAGATGTGCCACTCGAAGTAGCGGGTAAATCTTGGTCTGTTACCTGCGTCAGCATGGGCAATCCTCACTGCATTACTTTTGTAGAGGATGTTTCGGCTATTGCTTTAGAAACTGTCGGACCTCAATTCGAGCACAACCCGGCTTTCCCGCAGCGTACAAATACGGAATTTATTCAAGTTATACGTTCGGAGTATGTAAAAATGCGGGTGTGGGAAAGAGGCGCGGGTGTTACTCTAGCTTGTGGGACTGGTGCTTGTGCTGCTGTGGTAGCTGGGGTGTTGGTAGGGAAGTGCGATCGGGCAACTGCGGTTGAACTCCCTGGTGGCATTTTGGAAATCGAATGGGCAGAAGTTTCTGGGCGGATTTACATGACCGGGCCGGCACAGCGAGTATTTACTGGTTGTATTAGTCATTAGTCATTAGTCATCAGTCACTGGTCAGAACGGATTTTTTGTTGAATTAACAAACAATAAAAATTATTGAATACAAAATTTTTATTGAAGTCTGACCAATGCCTTCCGCCTTCAGAAGTCATTGGTTGCGGACTAAAGACTGAAGACTAATAACTAAGCCTGAAATCTAAAATCTAAAATCTAAAATCTAAAATCTAAAATTGAGTAGGTGGGCTTGCATGGCTGGAGGTATTTATCTGATTCAGGACGACGACAGGCTGGTAGAAATGATGGAACAGCCCTACGACTCGGAAGACCAGTTACAAGACTTGCTAGTAACTTATCCCACTTTGCTCGCGGGAGACCAAATCGATCGGGCGACGGCGCGCAGGTGGCTGTTAATTTCGCGGGAACCTGCACCCAGCGACGAGGAAACAGCGGTGCAGTGGTCCCTGGATCATTTGTTTCTCGACCAAAATGCCGTTCCTACTTTGGTGGATGTCAGGCGAACTCCTAATGCCGAACTGCGGCAAAAAGTTTTGGGTCAGTCGATCGACTATGCTGCTAATGCGTTGGTTTACTGGCCGGTCGATTCAATTATTGCTCTGTTTGAAGCTAATTGTCGCGATCGGGGTCGGGATCCTGAACAGATTTTTGAAGAGTTTCTCGGTGCAGATGCTAATGAAGAGAGATTTTGGCAGAAGGTTAAAACTAATTTGCAAGCCGGTAAAGTTCGCTTAGTGTTTGTAGCTGACGAGATTTCCGCTGAGATGCGCCGAGTTGTGGAATTTCTCAACGAACAAATGGACCCGGTTGAAGTTTTGGCCCTGGAAATTAAACAGTATGTAAGTCAAGACGGTTTGAAAACGCTGGTTCCCAGAGTGATCGGTCAGACAGCCGAAGCACAGCAGAAAAAATCTAGCGCAACACGCGAAAGAAGGCGCTGGGATGAATCTTCATTTTTTGCGGAAATCAAAGCTAGACGGGGCGCAGATGAGGCGCAAATGGCAAGAGCAATTTACCTTTGGGCGAAAAGTCAAGAACCCGAAGTTCAAATTCACTGGGGAACGGGGGACACTTACGGCGGTTTCGTCGCTCAATTGCCTCAAAAGGGCAGAAAACCCTATCAGTTATTCACTGTAGATATTGCTGGCCGAATGGAGATTTCTGCTGATAATTACGGTTCCAGGCCGCCGTTTAATGCGGAACACCATTGGCTGGAATTGAGAAGTAAGCTGACTTCGATCGGTCTGTCGCTACCTACAGAACCGGGCGAGAGAAGGTCGCCGAGTCTGCCTTTGTTTACTTTGCAAGACGAATCTGCCCTCAAGCAAGTTGTACAAACTTTTGACTGGGTGATTGAGCAAATTAAAACGTTATAGTTATCAGTCATTTCTAGGGTGACATTCGGCGCAACTTACCCCTATTTGTAGGGTGCGCCGGATATCACCGAAGAACGATCGGGAGCCCCCTGGCTTTAGCACCTTACCCTTATTAGCTGATTTTATTTCTCCTCAATCTTGATTAAATAGTTATTAGTTATTATACTAAATCCGGATTTGTCCTCCCCTTGATGAAGTCGGATACTGAAATCGCGTCTACACAAGCTTTAGTCCACTCCAAGCGGACTAAAGAATAAAGGGAGTATGTAACACGGATTTGGTATTAGCTGCTAACTAATGACTAATGACTAATGACTAATGACTATTGACTATTGACTATTGACTATTGATAGCGAATGTTTGCTTGTTTCAAACGCCGCAGGGCTTCTCCCAGTCGATCGCAATCTGCAATTAAACTAATTCTCACATATCCTTCGCCGCCCGGCCCAAAAGCATTGCCAGGAGTCACCACAACACCCGTTTGCTGCAAAACATTGAGGGCAAAATCAGTCGAACTCATGCCGCGAGTGCAGGGAACCCAAAGATACATTGCAGCCAGAGGTTTGGGAATATTCCACCCTAATTCGGCCAATCCTTCCACCAGAAAATCCCGGCGAGTTCTGTAACGATTCTGTACTTCGTGCAAGTAACTGTCGGGCAATTGCAGCGCTGTTTCTGCTGCTGCTTGCAAAGCGGAAAATATACCGTAATCTAGGTTAGTTTTTAATGTCCTCAAACCTTGAATAATCTTGCTATTTCCTACTACAAAACCGACGCGCCAGCCGGCCATATTGTAGGTTTTGGACATGGTGTGAAATTCGACACCGATTTCTTTACCGCCGGGAATTTCTAATAAACTTGTCGGTTGATAGCCGTCAAAGGCTAATTCCGCATAACACAAGTCGTGAACCAGCAAGATTTGATGTTTGTGTGCGAAAGCAACAATATCTTTGTAAAATTCGCGGGGTGCAGTTGCTCCAGTCGGATTACTGGGATAATTAAAGTAGAGTATTTTGGCTTGTTCGGCTACGCTGTCGGGAATGTCGGCTAAGTCAATTACCCAGTTGTTTTCTGGTTTGAGGATGATGTTGTGAACTTTTGCACCGGCGATGATTGGGCCGCGAAATAATACGGGATAAGCGGGACTCGGTACTAATACTAAGTCGCCGGGATTGATGTAGGCGATCGCAAAATGTGCTAAACCTTCTTTAGAACCCAACAGAGGCAATGCTTCGCTTTCTGGATCGAGTTCAACGTTGTAGCGGCGGCTGTACCATTTAGTAATAGTACGGCGGAAACTGGCAGTTCCTTCAAAGGGTGGATAGCCGTGATTTGCAGAATTTTGGATGGCTGCGACTGCGGCTTCTACTACTGGTTGAGGAGTGGCACCGTCAGGGTTTCCCATTCCTAAGTCTATTAAATCGAGTCCTTGTTCGCGGGCGCGGGCTTTGAGTTCGTCGAGACGGGCAAATACGTAGGGCGGTAGTTTTTGCAACCTGTCAGCAGGGCTAATCCAATCCAAGGTCATTTATTTTTTGTCAGTTGTCAGTTTTCCTGGTTTGTAGTAAGGACTTTCGTCCTTGCTAGCACAGCCTTTTCAGGACTTTAGTCCTTACTACAAACTGTTTTAATTCTTAATCTTTAATTCTCCCACAGGTGCGGTGGTAGAAACCATCGCTGCCATTAATTGTTGGGGAACGACTTTAAAAGGCAGTCTGTGGATGTCGGAATTAGGATTGCAGGCTATGTCGGCGGCGCGCTGCAATTCTGTGATGGTAATGTCTCCGAGTCCGAGGTTGTCTAAAGTTTGGGGCAATCCAATTTCGGCGTAGAATTTTAGCAGTTGCTGTCTGGCGGTGGCGGCGAGTTGATTGTTTTGCAGCATTTCTTCTAGCCGCAGTTGTACTAAAATGCCGTAGGCGACTTTTTCGCCGTGCAATGTGCCGTGACTTGCTAATAGATGAGTTAGGCCGTTGTGGACGGCGTGGGCGGCGACGGTGCGGCATTGGGCGCCGCCAATTCCGCCGATTACTCCTGCTAGCAATACGGCTGCATCTGTGACTTCTTGCCAGGTTTCGCTACCGGGTTCTTTGAGGGCGGTGGCTGATTTTTGGAATAAAATATCGCGTAGTATTCTAGCTTGTTGGACGGCGGAAATTATCAGGGTTTGTTCGGAGTGTCCGCTGCTGACTGATGCTTCGTACCATTTGGCGATCGCATCTCCAATTCCTGCTACTAATGTCCGCTGCGGTGCGGTTTGAATCAAACCGTAATCGAGTATTAATAAGTCTGGACATCTGGCTAATGTGACATCGTATTGGAATGCACCTTGTTCTGAATAAATGTTAGAAAGGGCTGTCCAAGCGGCACAGGTGGCTGCTGATGTGGGTATTGTGACGATCGGGATTTTGCACTGATGGGCGACGAGTTTGGCGGAGTCTAAGGCTTTGCCGCCGCCTACACCGATGATGAAGTCGGCTTGATGGGTTTGGACTGCTTCGCGGAGGGTTTCGAGGCTTCTTTCGCTGCAATCCTTGCCGTATGCTGTTTCGGCGGATTGTAACTGCTGCTGTTCGAGGATTGGTTGCAGGTAGGGTTGGGTGGCGGCGAGGGAGTTGCTGCCGCCGACGATTAGCGGCCGCTTTCCGAAACGGGCGATCGCATCTCCGGCTTGTGCGATCGCCGATCGACCCCGCAATACACAGGCGGGAGCAATTGTCAAGGAATAAATTGCTGGTGCGGTGGCGGTTTTGGTGCTTTGGGTTTGAGTCATCGAACCACTGGATAAGTGACGAGAATGTTGACGCTTTGCAGGATTGCTGGATTTTCTAGGATAACTCTAACCCATGTTGGGCGATCGGGTAAGTTTTGTAAAGTTTTTATTAAGTATTGTGCGGGGTTGGGGCATGGGAGGGGGGAGTTGAGGAGAGTTGGGGAGTTGAGGGCGATCGACATTCCTGATTTTATGGACGATAATCAACACAGATAATTAAACCTATTACTAATTCTTGCACAACCGTTTCAGAAACTTTGCCGATACATCTGACAAATCGCTCAGTAGTTACACTCCGAACTTGCAAAACATTGCCTGCTGAGTCTGCGTCTAAACAGTTTTCTTCAGTTCGCTGAATGAGAATCATGAAAGGGCGATTTTGAAATTTAGGTTGCCATGTAGCCACAGGAATTATAATCCGCATAGGGATAGAACTAAACATTTCCGAACTAATCACAACCGCAGGACGTGTTGTCTAAATTTCTTGTTTTCGGGTGAGATAGAGTTGTACTAGCCAAATCTATCCTCCTTTGGGGTTAGCAGTCATATTGTCAGAGGTCTATGATGCAACGCCGACTAAACATCTTTTTGGGAGCATCCCAAATGTGCAAAAACATTCCTACCACTCTCTGAAAGACTCATTCTGCCGTTAATTTTTGGGGCAAGTTGCAAAATTGGGATGCTCCCTCCTAACAACAACTTAAATTCGTTCCGGTGCAGCGGCGTTGTTAGACGGTGGGATGCTATGAAATTAAATTCTTGAAGTTGAAGAATGTAAAGGTTTTGCTATATATCGAGTACGCTCATAAATCTTTTGATATTTTTTAAATATTTCTCTATCCGAAACAACTTCAATCTGCTTGAGTTTACGATTCTCGTCAAGGCGGAATATAGCTAAACGCATATCATCAATAAGTATGAACCCTAAATTAAGAGGTTTTTCACAAATCTGAGGAAGTGATTCATACAGTTGCTTAACCTCAACATATGAAACATTTATTCCATACCTGCGATGATATTCAATGACCTCACTTAATTTTTGCAATTCACTCAATTCATCAATTACAAATATCCGATTTACATCAGCATGGTCAGTATCAATTTTGCTTTTGAGTGGAGACAGCAATCTTCTAGCATATTCTTGTGTCCATTCTTCTGGATTAATATAGCTAAAAGCATAGAACTTATTATCTAAGTCATACATCAATTTTTTCCAAATACTGTATAGCTGCTCAGGAGGAAATGTCAGTGAGCCATAATGCACTATATTAATTAATTTGCAAGCGGATTCAATTTGATTTGAAAGATGATCAACTTTTTCATTCAATCTCAATATTTCTTCAGTTAATCTAAGTTGACGAATATCTTTTTTACTGCTTATAACAAGCCATATAACAGTTATTGAAGCCGTCAAAGAGATAAAGAATACTGCAAATGTAAGTAATTGAACGCTTGGACTGCTTGAAGTTATTCCAACTAAAACCGATCCTGTTGCAAAAATTAAAAGGATTCCAAATATAAACAAGTATTCGGGTTGAACTTTTAACCCTTGAATTATTTCTAGATGTGCACTATTTTTTTCTGAATTATTAGTGTCTGTAGGCATCTATTTAAATTGGCTCCTAGAAGATGATATTTTCAGTTAAATCATAACTTTTCAATTATGCTAGCGTCCAGTATTTACTTCGATTCAAACTTGTCTCACTCTTCAGTAATGTCTCATATCAAATTCGGTTAATAGGCAGCACTATCAAAATCGGATAATCCAAGATGAGCGTTAGCTGGAGCATTTCTATTGTGTGTGCCATCAAACGGATTTGATATCACAGGTGAATAAAGGTATAGCGAGAGTTTCCAAGTTTCTACAGCCCAATTATGAAAGCGATCGCACCCACTTCTCACCCATCTCTAAAGGTCATAGCTTGCCCCATTCTGGGCTAACCACTGCTTACGATCGCACCAATCACTCACAATTTGCTCGACCCTATCGAGAACGCATGATTATGGTTCGGTTCAATCAAATGCACCCACTCGTGAGCCACCACATACTCTATCATGGTTCGCGGTAGCATCGCCACTCGCCACTGAAAATATAAATCTCCCTTGTGCCCGCAGGAACCCTAGGGATAGCCTAAATCTCGCACTTGCACCGAACGGGGAGAAGCTTCGAGGCGATCGACAACAGCAGCAATTTGTGTATCTAAAATCCAGGAAAGGCGATCGCAATACCATCTAATAAACGCTTCTCTCCCCTGCGTCTGGGCTTCCCGCTGCAATTCAAAGCGACTTTGATAGAATCTCAAGGGTGGCTTTCCCTTGACTCCATCCACCAGTTTGAGGGGATACCTGCGTCCCAGATAGTAAAATCCTTCGCCTGATACATATTCTTTAGCAGCAGTGGGAGGATTGATAAATTCTTTCTCAATCCGTTTGCTGTAAATCCATAAACGCTTATCGTTGACAACTTTTTCTAATATTTCTATTGGCACTTATGGGGGAGTTGCCAAAATTAATTTACCATCTCGTTCGATGGTGATGCCGATCGTGCGCCGTCTTTTTGTCTTTTATCTTTTTAGACTTCTATGCGATAGTTGTAGCCCTGTTCTGTGAGGAAGAGTTGGCGGTGGCGGGCAAAATCTTCCTCGCAAGTTTGTAACGATACTAATGTATAAAAACTCGCAGTATGTCCATCGGATTTCGTGCGTAAAATTCGTCCGAGGCGCTGCGCTTCTTCTTGGCGAAAACCATACTTTCCCGATACCTAAATCAACACAGCGGCATCGGGTAAATCGAGGGCAAAATTGCCCACGCGAGATAGAATTAATCCGGGAATCTCTTTGTGACGGAATGCTTCGTATAACCGATCGCCCAGGAAACCATCCCTAGTTGATGATGGTTGTAACAGAATTTGTGAGATTATGATTTCTGTGCAATCAGCCTTCTTGCCTTCATGCCAACGAATGATTCTGACATACAAATCCAAGCGCGAAGAATTCTAGACGCGATTGCTTTCATTCCTTTTGAGCAATGTCAACCCTTGACCCGTGGGTTTCAGAGCATTCCTGCGCGTCCTGGCATTTATGCAATCGGGCACAGAACTGATGGATTGCTCTACATCGGTAAAACCAAGAGCTTACGAGGTCGCTTCAGTGGTGGGCACAAAGCTTTTTTGTGGGCATGGCTCGATAAATATAGCGATGAAGACATACGGATTGCAGTACAGACAATTTCTCACTGGCAGAACCCTGCGTTACTATTGGAGCTAGAAGCCATCATTCTAAGAGCTGCTGAACCCCCTTACAACGTCCAAATTCCAACTGAGATGTAAAGCCATGCAAGCCAAACTTCAAGAGCAACTTTCCCTCGCTGATGCCGAAGTTATTTTAGGACGTTTTCCTGAACGAATTCGTGCTGCCCTAATTGCTCGTGCTGCTGAAATTGAATATCCAATCGAAGCAGTCATTGAGATGGCGATCGCTAGTTTCCTTGACACAGAGGCATTAGGTTTTGTAGATTGCAAACCAGGACGCGGACAATAACAGCGTCAACTGGCGATCGCCGCGGTCTAAGAACCCGGCTGGAGCGGACTACCGAAAGATATTGGTGGTGATGCAAAAGTTATTTCTAGCCACTCAACCGGAAGGTTGCTTTTGGCTGCAACAATGCTTCTAAATTATCTGCCAGTGTTTAACATTAAGCTATTCACCTCTAATTGCTTTAGTTCATTCTATGAGAAAGCCACAAACTGTTAAAGCTTTGGAAGATCTAGGACGGGTTCAACTCTCTAAGAGTTTTTTCATGCGTGAGTTTCTTTATTCAGAAATCTCCCAAATAGAAGGTATCCCTAACATTCCTAGCGATCCTGACTTGGCGATCGCAGCAGGAAAGAATTTGTGTGAGAGGGTGCTTGAACCAATTCAAGATGCGCTTGGTCGGATTAGTATCCGCTCAGCCTATCGTTCTTGTGCGGTGAACGCCAAAGGAGCAGAGAATAAAAATCAGTACAACTGTGCCAGTAATGAGTCCAACTATGCAGAACATATCTGGGACGTAAAAGATTCAGATGGGTATATGGGAGCAACAGTATGTATTGTTGTTACATCATTCATCCCTTACTATGAACGCACTCAAGATTGGACAGCATTGGCATGGTGGATACATGACCACATTGATGCTTATGCAGCAATGACCTTTTTCCCAAACTATGCAGCGTTCAACATTAGGTGGAGCGAGAATCCTAATGTTTCAAAAGTAATTTATAGCTACGTAGAAAACCCGCACACTGGTAAGAAGAGCGGGTATCTGACAAAGGAGGGGATGGATAATTTCTTAGGTTTGCACGAGCAGTTTTACCAAGAATTTATCGATCGCTGACTAACCATCGCCTTGAACTTCTATGCGATAGTTGTAGCCCTGTTCAGTCAGAAACAGTTGGCGGTGTCGGGCAAAATCCTCCTCGCAAGTTTGTAGCGAGACTAATGTATAAAAGCTGGCATTGTGTCCGTCGGGTTTGGGGCGGAGAATTCGTCCGAGGCGCTGCGCTTCTTCTTGGCGAGAACCATACTTTCCCGATACTTGAATCAACACATCGGCATCGGGTAAATCGACGGCAAAATTGCCCACGCGAGATAGAATTAATCCGGGAATCTCTTTGTGACGGAATGCTTCGTATAACCGATCGCGCTCTGCCTGTTTGGTCTTCCCCGTAATCAGAGGCAATTCGGTAATTTTGGCGATCGCATCCAACTGTTCGAGATACTCACCAATAATTAAAATACGGTGTCCCGCCTCCTTTTGCAATAAACCTTGCACCACATCCAACTTACCCGGATTTTCCGCAGCAATCCGAAACTGGCTGCGGCGGGGCGCTAGAGCGCCAGTCCAGTAAAAGAGGTTGACAAAAAACATAAAGTATGGTATTAAGCGAAAAAAACCACTCTGTGCTGTAAAATGCGCCCACCAACCTGGACCCCCCCAATCGAGTTGTCTGCTGC
>Ga0247770_1000656_pt1 | contig 32281 bp, 18 predicted proteins | sample UWRJL136409B6_FD_179943 | JGI IMG/M metagenome (GOLD analysis project Ga0247770, IMG submission 179943) | Plant litter microbial communities from Arlington Agricultural Research Station in Wisconsin, United States - UWRJ-L136-409B-6 | ecosystem: Environmental > Terrestrial > Plant litter >... | reverse complement strand
ATCTGACTTCAGATTTGGATTCCCGGTCACGTGACGTATCTGAAACCATATCATATCACGTGATTTGGGGCCCGAGTAGGGGCCCGAGCGAAGGGGCCCGAGCAGACCCACTTTTGATAATGAACCGTATAACGTTAGTCCTGGCCTTTCCCGATTTCTTAAAGCTATTTTAAGTCAAAATAGACTCTTTAAAATTCGTAATTAGTAAAGAACTTAATTAAATCTTGGATAACAGGAAACGTTATTTAATTACCTTCTTATTAAAAGGAATCTATAACTTAGCTTTACAATATCTAATCTATAATAAGGAACTGATAGTAATCATTTAATATTTCGCTAAGTAGGCTCTGTATCTAAGCGGTATAAAGGAACCAGTCCAGGTCTTTTTAAACTATAATAACCTTCAGTACTTCCTAATAAAGGAACTCAGCCTATAATAAGCATAATGGGTAGAATTAATAGCCCTGTTCCACTTCTAGATCCATTATATTAAAGGGAAAGATAATAGATAAGCTGATACTTTTAGCCGAAGATAGGATTATAAGGATGTTAATCTAACCTTAATTCCCGTTACTATATTTAATGAAGTTAAGAACAGTATATTAGAACACATATTATAAGTGTTAAACGACTAGACCCTGGAACGAACTGTTAGTATTTATATAAGCTTATAAATAGAGTATAAAGTCTATTAACAGTAAGAAGACTTTTAAGTAAGAAGGTTAATAGAAGGTACCTGTAAGTACAAATACTTTACAGAAGACTCTTTAAGTTATAAACAGGAGTGTGGTAAAAAGTGCTTAATATACTTAAATTACAAAACTAGTTATTAATAAGAACCGCTGCTAAAAGGCGTAAATAGCACGCTTAAACTAGGAGTAAGGCTTTAATATTAAGAGAAACCGTACATTTACAGTCTTAATAAATAAAAGGAGTACATTTAGTAAACTTATAAGTCTTAATTTAAAGGATATATAGGTAGAGTTAAAACGCTTACCTAAGCTTAATAAGCGTATGCCTTTTTAAGAATAAAGAAGCTGGTTAAAGAAGTGGTTAATAATTATAATATCTGCTACTAGAAGTAGAATTAATATTATAAGTCTTACGGGCTTTTTAAGCCACTTCCTGTATTATAAGTGTTATGGAGTTCTATTTTACTTAACTTTATCTCTGGGATACTTAAGTTTAAAAACCCTGTTATAGGAGTTACTTATAATTAAATCCTTATAATAGTTAATAAACTGACAAAATAGGCTTACTTTATACTAACTTTAAAGGATATAATAGTAAAGTAACTTATTTATATTTTTAAAAGAGAGGTAATCTTATAATACCTTTAACTAGATAATATTATTACAGATTAAGATAAGCTAATTATATTAAAGTTTTAATAAGGATTAATATAAAGAATAGGTGTAAAGAGTAAGCTTTTAATAGCTTTCCACCTACAGATAAATGGCTAAATGGAACGACTTAATTAGATACTTATAATATATCTCTAAGCTTATATTAACTTTAAATAAGATAATTAGCTTAAGCTGTTACTAATAGTGTAAATAGCTTATAATATAATGCCAGTTAAGTTTACAGGTGTGTTACCGTTTTTTACAGTTTACGGTAAGGAGCTTAAGCTCCGCCAGGGCCTGCTAACCGGCGCCCCCTAGGCTGTAGTCCGTGTAGATTAGATATAGGAGCTATATAACTACCTGTAAGCTGAACTTAAGTTTACATATAAATAAATAAAGAAATTTGCTAATAAACATTAAACTAAGTAATTAACACTTAAGGAAGGACTTTATTATAATGGTAAATAAGTTAAGGGACTAACTTTTTAAGAGGGGGATTATATTTACCTTTTTTTATAAAACCTGTATTTGAAACGACTTAGTAAGAAGCTTAATTTTAAAAGGTATAAACCGTTTTAAATTAAGAAAAAGATCGCCACCTTTAATTATAAACTAGACTTACCTACTAATATAAAGGTGTAGATTAAGGTTTTTCACATCTCACTTTTAAAACCTGCCCTAAAAGAAGTTCCTTTAAAAAAGAAGATTAAGATTAACACTAATAAGGATAAGTATAACGTTAAGGAAGTTATAAATTTATAAAAGGGGAAGAACACGTTTAAATATCTTATTAAATAGCTAGATTACAGCCCTAAAAGTAACTTATAAGAACCTGTTAAAAATCTTAAATGCTTGGACCTAATTTCAGAGTTCTACTGAAAAAATCCAGACTAATTAAAACTAATAATAAGAACTAGAAATAAGATAAGATCTAATATTTAAACTGCTATACTGAAGAGTAAGATTATTATAGGACCTAAAGCTTAAGAAATGGCAGGAAACTCCTTAATAGGTAAGGGAGGATATTTATTAGAAACTTTAGCTATGGGTTATAAAGACCTTAGACTTAACGAGGAGGCTGGGCCTCTAGAGCTGGTAAGCTTTATATAAATCACACGTGTGGCAGTATAAAGACCGGAACTGCATTAAGGCAGCCTACGGGATAATTTACCTTCTAAACCCTACCTGCTCCGGAAGCAGAGGAGTTCCATACTAGAACTAGCAGGACAGTAAACGGCAAAAAGCGAGCTAAGGTGCCCTAAGGACTCCTAAACCAGTTATATAGCAGTGTGTGGCAGAAAAGCGTGTTTACGTAATAAGCGTCTGTTAAGAACAGAGATCAGCACGTCATAAAAACTAGTTAATGTTAATAAAAAGTTATAGTACGTCTTGCGGTCCTTAGACCACGATCCGTGTTATAAAGGCTCTTATAGGAGTTAAACCCACAACCTCTCGCTTTAAGGAGTAAGCGCGCTACCTCTACACTAAAGAGCTATTTTATTTATTAAAAGAAAAGAAGTAATAAACTAAGTTAAGAAGAAGTTACCGGTTATGGTAAGTCCCTGGAGAAAGAATTACGTACTGGTCCCACTAGGAAGTCCCCTTAGTTAAACTTGGGAACAGGTGTAGCTACCTCCCGCACCACACACTCTTCTTCTATTATAATATTAAACTTATAATTAAAAAGCTCGTCTGCGTGACGTACCAGCCCCTTTTATTAATCCTTAAGGTGCAGGAGCTTAGAGGTAGTGTTGCGAAGAAGAAGGGCAGTTTTACACTTCTTAGCGTTAAGACGCTTCTTCTTATCTAAAACCCCACGTAACACAGATAGGTTATTACCGTAAACGTTATAAGAAGAATACACAGTCCCCCCAGCCGCCATGTAATAACTGTAAGAGTTACTCTTACTTGCCACCTTACAATCTGGTAACTTTAAGTGGTGACAGCGACCACACTTTACAGGTATAACGATTTTAAAAGTAAGAATAAATTTAACGTTAATAATACGGCATTTAGTTAATAAAGGCGTTACGTTTCTCCTATTCTTAATTACCTAGTTAGATGACATGACGGCTGAAGGAAGGAAGGAAAGAAACGTATAAGTAGTTCTTTATGGAAAAAGAACGTTAAAGAGGGGGAATTGTGTGACGACCCTGCAGGCCATCACTTGGGCCGGGGCGGCCTAACAGATCTCCCATAGAAGGAATAGTGTGAAGGAGCAGTACGTACGGTACTGCGCACTGGGCCAGGGGTGTAAAGACCTAAAGCCCCTATAACTAATTATTAAGTGATTACTTTACTCTCGTTAAGAGCACGGTAATTACAGTAAGTAGAGGCATTTTAATCACCCTAATCACTCCTTATGTTAAGTGAGCACAGTGATTAAGGTATAAGGTACCTCTTAGGTAGCTAGTATAGATAGTTATAGTTATGCCTATAACCACCGTTAGGGACTCTGGTTCCTCACACTAGTATTTAATTATTTATTTATATCTTACTATTTAAACTCACCTTTATGCATTATAGTGACAGCGACCTACAGTGACATTAAACCCCCGTCTAAGAGTGCTAGCTTAATAAGCCGTCTTCGGAACGCCCCCTACCTGTTAGCGTCCGGCCATACGTTCTGTATTAACCCACGCCAGTCCTACCGAGGCCTGTGTCGGGTGCAGGTTGTAATAAACTCTTATCATAATATTTTTAAAAGTTAAGAACGGCACTTTAAAACATATATTATAAGTATTAGATAATTAAACCCTTAAGTAAACAGGTTAGGTTTACATAAACTTATAAACAGAGTAAAATATCTATTAATAATAATAAGACTTTTAAGTAAGAAGGAAGGAAACCAGTTAGTAGTAGGAATTACTGCTAGAAGGCGTAGACAGCGCGCTTAAATTAGGAGTAAAACTTTAATATTAAGAGAAACTATATATTTATAACTTAAATGGATAAAAGGAGTATATTTAATAAATCTATAAGTCTAGACTTGGAGGATATATAAGTAGAGCTAAGACTCTTATATAAGCCTAATAAGCGCACACCTTTTTTAGAATAAAGAACCTGGTAAAGGAGGTGATTAATAACTGTAACATCTGCTATTAAAAGCAAAACTGACGTTATAAGCCTTACAGACTTTTTAAACCCCTCCTTATACTATAGGTGCTATGGAGCTTTATCTTACTTAACTTTATCACTGGGATACCTAAATCTAAGGACCTTATTATAAGAGTTACTTAAAACTAGATCTTAATGGTAATTAACAGACTGATAAAATAGGCTTACTTTCTGCTAACCTTAAAGAACATAACATTTAAATAACATACATATATCTTTAAAAGAGAGATAATCTTATAACACCTTTAGTTAGACAGTATCGTTACAGATTAAGATAAACTAATTGTGTTAATGTTTTAATAAGGGTTAATATAGAGAATAGGTGTAAAAAGTAAGCTTTTAACAGCTTTTCACTTATAAATAAACAGCTAGACGGAATAAATTAATTAAATACTCATAATGTATCTTTAGGCTTACGTTAACTTTAAATAAGATAATTAGCTTAAGCTGTTACTAACAGCACAGATAGCTTATAACATAATATTAGTTAAGTTAATAAGTATATTACTGTTTTTCACTAATTACAGTAAGGAGTTTAAACTCCGCTAAGGCCTGCTAACCGGCGCCCCTTAGGCTATAGTCTGCGTAAACCGGATACAGGAGTTATATAACCACCTGTAAGCAGAGCTTAAGTTTACATATAAATAAATGAAAATATTTGCTAATAAGTACTAAATTAAGCAGCTAATATTAAAAAAAGGACTTTACTATAATGGTAAATAAGTTAAGGGACTGACTCTCCAGAAGGGGGATTACGTCTATCTTTTTTTATAAAACCTACACTTAAAGTGACTTAATAAAAAGCTTAACTTTAAAAGGTATAAACTGTTTTAAATTAAGAAGAAGACTGTTACCTTTAATTATAAATTAAACCTACCTATTAGTAAAAAGGTGTGGATTAGAGTTTTCCACATCTTACTTTTAAAACCCACCTTAAAGGGAATTCCTCTAGAAAAGAAGATTAAGATTAACGTTAATAAGGATAAGTATAACATTAAGGAAGTTATAAATTTATAAAAGGGAAAGAATACGTTTAAATATCTTATTAAATAGCTAGACTACAGCCCTGAAAGTAATTTATAAAAGCCTGTTAAGAACCTTAAGTGCTTAGACTTAATTATAGAGTTTTACTAAAAGAACTTAAAATAATTAAAACTATCGATAAAAACTAGAAAAAAGATAAGATCTAACATCTAACTTATTAAATTAAATAGTAAGACTACTGTGGGATATAAAGCCTAAGAAGTGGCAGGAAACTCCTTAATAGGTATAGAAGGATATTTATTAAAACCCTTAACTATAGATTATAAGGACCTTAAACTTATTAAGGAGGCTGGGCCTTTAAAGCTGGTAAGCTTTACATAAATCGCATATATGGTAATATAAAGAACCGGAATTACAGATTGACGGCCTACAGGACAACTTACCCCCTGTAGTTAAAGGACTTACACTTCACTACAGGTTTAGGGAAAGAGTTAGAGGATAAAAAGCAAGTTAGTATACCTTAAGGTCTCCTAAACCAGTTATATAATAGTATATAGCAGAAAAGTGTATTTACGCGATAAGTGTTTATTAAGAACGGAGATTAGCATATAGTAAAAACCAGTTAGTGTTAATAAATAAAATAAAATAAAAAGAACCAATCTATATATAGTTTTATTAAAACGTTAAGGTTCTAATAAAACCACTTACAGACTAGAAAGCTCTTACAGGACTGAAACTTATAACCTCTTACTTTAAGAAGCAAACGCATTACTACTACATTAAAGAACCATTTCGTTTATTAAAGGAAAAGAGCGATAAACTAGATTTAAAAGAGGTTACCAGCTGTAGTAACCCCTTAAAGAAAGAGCCACACGACAGCTCCGCTAGGAAGTTCCCCCAGTTAAACTTAAGAACTAATATAGTTACCTCTTATATTACACACTTCTCCTTAGTGATAATTTCCAACTTATAACTAAAAAGCTTATTAGCATAAGCAGCTAAGAACCTCTGCTGGTCCTTAATACAAAGGAGTTTTATAAAAGTGTTCCGCTCCTTAAAGTTAAAACACTTTTTTTTATTAAAAACCTAGTGAAGGACAGTTAAGTCGTTCTTATAAACGTTATAAGATAAGTATACATTTCCACTAACCATTATGTAATAACTGTATAACTTAATTTTACTAGCCACTTTACAGTTAACTAGTTTTAAACATTAACAGTAACTGCACCTTATAGGTATCACAATGCTAAAAGTTAAGATAAATTCTGTAAAAGTAGTATAGTAAGCAGTGGATAAGGAAGTAACGTTTTTCCTATTCTTCTTCACTTTATTAGCAGGTATTATCACATTATAAGAAGGAAAAACTAACCAGAATTCTTTATAGAAAAAGAATATTAAAGAGGGGGAATTATGTAACGACCTTACAGGCTGTCACTTAGGCTAGGGCAGCTTAATAAATCCCCTATAAAAGAAACAGTGTAGGGAGACAGTATATACGGTGCTACGCACTAGGCTAGGAGTGTAAAGACCTGAAGCCCTTAAAACTAATCGTTACTTACTTACTCTAATTTTACTAAAACGCGGTAATTAAAGTAAGTAACTATAAAAAGGTAATCACTCTACTTACTACCTTCTAATAAAAGCATAATAATTAAGGTATAAGGTACCTCTTAGTTAGCTAATATAGATAGTTATAGTTATATCTATAACCACTATAAGGGACTTTAGTTCCTTACACTAATATTACATTATTTATTTATATCCTACTGTTTAGACTTCCCTCTGTGCATTATAATAACAGCAACTTATAATAACAGTGTACCCTCATTTAGGAGTGTTAGCTTAATAAGCTGTCTTTAAATCACCCCTTAAGGTTTGGCGTTCTGCTATACGCTCTGTCTTATCTTATCCGGACCCCCCTCGGGCCCTTGTCAAGAGCAGGTTGTAACAAAATGCTGTAAGAAGCTTTTAAAGTATATTTATATAGATAATACGTAACCACTAACTCCTGATACGTTACTAACATCAGCTAGGCCAGAGGCTAGGCATTAAGATAAAGCCTATAAAAGTCCGTCTTAAGCCTTATATAAAAGACTTATATACTTAGAAAGTTCTACTAGACAAAGAGGAGTTTTTCTCTAAGATATTTACTATAAACTTAAGTAATCATTTTATTAGCACGTACCGAATTCTTTACTAAGAGGTTTATTATAACCTGAGTCTAAGAGATAGCAGATTGCAAGGCTGTACACTTAAATTAAGAGAAGGGTAGAGATAAAGGTACCGTAGGCGATTAGATAGTTAAAACGTAGTCTTATAAGTGACTCTAACTAAAGCTTAAACAGTAAGCTAATAGACAGTAAACTTTATTATTTGCGTAAGAAACCAAATCCCTTACTCTAGCACTTCTATCGTCTACGCTATATAGTAACTAATTACCGTTATCCTGTCTTTGCTGTGTCCTAGGCCCGAGACACTAGGATGCCGGGTTAGTCCCGACACTTGACTGTCCTGAAGCCGGGACTCCACAACTCCGGGTTTTTCCTAATTAGCCCGATAACCTTATTGCGTTTTCGCCTACTGGCCTAATCACGACCTCCAGGCACCAAGGTCTGCATTTCGGGCCAGGTCGTGACAAGGTTGGAAAAAGTTTTGAAGCTGTACCTTTCAATTCAGAGTTCGCAACATCAGATACTATTACCGCTGTAAGTGAAGCGTTTCGTTATCTACTACATTATGTCATTAACGTTATTTAGCTATCTATTACAGAACCCAGTTTTCGGACAACGATTGATAAGCTTAAAGAGGAAAACTCAAAACTTCTTCAAGAAGTTCATTATCTAAAGATTAATAACGATGCAAAATGAAAGCGAAAAGAGCTTCTAGAAGCAGAAAACAGTCATCTTCACCTAAGTCATCAGCAGCTTCAGTCACAATTGCAAAACTACTCACATACGATGGATTGTTGTAGAAATATCATATCTAAGTATATTATCGGGCTAGATAAAGTATTACTTATGTTGGAGGACTTGAAAAAGGGAGTAATGCTAGAAGAGACTCCTGCTATAAAGATGTAATAAAATTAAATATATAAGAATGTATTTACTTATAATATGGAATAAAGATAGCTAATACGCCTTCTTACCGTATAATTTAAGTAGTCCTATAGTTACAGGCTACGTACACGTTGCTAATCCTGCAAAAGGACTTCACAGGGGTTTATGCTTCGCAAGTAATCTAAGGCGATAATGTGTTACAACCTGAGTCCGAAAGACAGCAGATTACAAGGCCGTACGCCTAAACTGAGAGAAGGATGGAGGCAAGGGTACCGCAGGCGATTAGATAGTCAAATATAGTCTCACAGGTTGCTCTAACCAAAGCTCAAGTAGCAAGTTGGTAGACAGTGAACTTTATTGCTTGCGTGAGGAACCAAGTCCCTCACTCCAGCGCTTCTACCGTCTGCGCTATATAGTAACTAACTACCGTGGGACCGGGCGCCACTGGACTGACTGTCGGTCCTGTGTGCGCCGGTCCTGTTCCTATTGGCCCGATAGCCCTTATCGGTCCCGTGCCTCTGCGCCCAATCACGACTTCGCATGCCGGGCCTGCACTTCGGGCTAGGTCGTGACATGATGACTCAAAATCTGTCTGGTGTCACGACCCTCATGGCAACAGGCCGCTGGGCCCCGAAGCATCAACGCCGCGCCAATCACTGGGCCAGGGGTAAAGTAACAGTGACACTGCTGCTGTATCTGTACTTGCGACGACCCTTTTTCCCTCACTGTTCAACGTAAAGCGCCCTGCTTATACTTTGCATTGCCCGAATCACCACTTGGATACAGGCTGCCTCTTGTCCAACGAACCTATTTAAATAATCCGAGCTACTGTTACGGCAATGGAATAATCAGGATTGAGACAGGTGCTGCAATTGATCTAGTCCAAGATAGTAGAATCTAAAGTTGAAGAAGGAGAAGAATCCACAAGGGGGCCCTGCCTCCACAAGCTGGAAGGAGGTCCAGGCGCGCAGCGCCTGTAGAGCTCTCCCTGGTCACGTGCAGCGATCCAGCTGCTGAACAGGTGCCGGCGCGCAGCGCAGCTGGCTGTCAGCAATCCACGGGGGGTCAGCCATGAGGCTGCCTGCCGTGACTCCCCTCGGCTAGAGTTGAAGCTTTTCGTCGGCTGCGCCGCAGCCTGCCGAAAATGGTAATAGGGTGAGCAAAGGTGAGCCAGCCTGAGCGAATCCTGAGCAGCGACTGAGCCGAGCCTGAGCCAGGGTGAGCCGTGTCACGTGGGCATCTTACGGAAAAGGAAATTTTATTTTGCCCAGATTCGTCGCATACAACAGCCTGGTTATCTGAGACGGATCTGGGCACACGAAATTTCCTTTTTCGTTCGTAGTCCTGAGCTGGGGTGAGCTGTGGCTGATTTGTCCTGAGCTTCCCCTGATTCTTCCCTGAGCTAGGGTGATCCCAATACCTGGCCGCTGCACAGCCTCAGAGGCCTGTTTTCAGTCCCCCGGCCAAAGTTTCCTTTCGATGTTACCCGTGGTGTCTACATTTCTGGTATATACTGGTACATGTTGTGGGATGGTAGGTGGCATCCTAGTCTAATCCCTAAGATAGTAGGTAGTATCCAAGTACCAAAACTGGAATGGTATTAAATATAAACCAGTACATTATATAGGCACAGTACATACGTCAAAGGAAAAGCTGTCATGGGTTCCTTGAATCGCATCGTGCTGAATGCGGCTGAAGATAGATTGTAGCTTGCGTTCGAATGCCCCTGGGCCTGCCATGTTTGCCACTGTGATGATATTGTTTGGGGGAAAACGCGCAAGTTCGGTTAATCCCCCCTGAAAACGCGTGCATGCACACATCTGTGGCGTAACGAATTCTGGGCCACGGTCCCGAATTTTGGCCCAGAATATACCAGTACTTGCCCTGGGATGGTACACAATATCCTAGCTCGAATTTGGGGATGGCACATGATATACCAGCACCGATGGGATGTCCCACAGTATACTAGTGCATAATGAGATGTCTCAGAATATCGGGTCGCGTGAGATTCACAGTGGGCGTTGCCGCTGTTGCTGGACCTCGCGCTACAGAAGCAGAAGCCGCCCACGGCAAATACAAGTGAATGTTAGGTGACGGCTGACTGGTAGCTGCTCAGATGCGAAGGCCTGTTGCGAATCGCTACTAGCGTCGGCGGAGGGCAGTGGCCGCTCCTCTTGATGTCAGCGAGCACTAGCGAGTTGAGGCCAGCGGCCGGCACAAAGCAAACAAAGCAAATCTGGACCCTGGATTTGCTTTGCTTTGTCAGAAAGAGAGCCAGTTCATTTGATTTGACTAAGATTTGCTTTGTCTTTAAATATTTGCCAAGCCTTTACCAAGTGCTTTCAAATCCACGGATCAACTGGTTCCGGCTCCGAAAAGGCCCTTGGAGACTCGGCGTCGCTCGAATCAGGTATGGTACCAAAAGGGGGCATAACGTCAATGGTGCGGCACGGCAGCGGCACGGCGGTAAAGTCGATTGATGATAGTTAATAGGCGTTATAATGCAGGGAGAACCGCTGTACGGCCTAGAAAGTAAAAATTTTCACTCGGAACGGCTTCATTTTACACCGAAACACACATTGGATTATCCAGCCAAGGCCCAGAATAGGCCTAGTTATTTGCCAAGACCGACAAATATTCAAAGCAAAGGGTGCCCTTGGATTTGCTTTGCTTTGTCAGAAAAACGGCCCCTTTGTTTGGCTGCATCGAGGCCCCCCCTTTGCCTTACATTTGTTTCCTTTGCTTTGTGTCGGCCGCTGGTTGAGCGTGCTTTAGGCGTCAAACTCCCCAGGCGCACCGTGTGTGAAACCATGCCCAAGGGACCAAAATTGGCACCAAGGACCGAGCCTGGTAGACGAGATCGATAGCATCAGGGTACGCTTAGCGGAGGCGAGTTTTCGCGCTATCGACTACCTGCAATTGCACTACAGCAACGCAAAAGAGACGGGAATTCTTCAACTATACGCATGGTGGGCCGTACTAATATACATGCAAGCAATGATAGAGGGGCTACCTGTGGTGGAATATTAAGGGTATATCTACGGCGGCCTTTTGGTGGCTCATTCAGCAGCTGAGCGCCACCCCACTGCAAAAATGTAGTTGTGCCCTTAGCGACCGTAAATATCCTAAGGATGTCTACAGTGGGTTGACAAAAGTCTCGATCCGACCCCGCATCGCGTCGCGTTCGCGTAAATTATTCTTCCTGCAACATAACCACACCATCTTTTCAACCATGGATAATCCAAGTAATTCAACTCCTCATATACCCAACACAGAGTATTCTCCTCATAAGAGGGCAAGGATTGTTACAGGCTTCGATTTAGGCCTGACGCGCAAGTCGTTATGGGTTAAAGAAGGCGTTCCGCGCGGATCAGTTTCTGGCATCGTCAAACGATACCGACAGTAAGTTTCCGGAAAATCTTCACCACGCTGTGGCCGTCTACGCAAGCTCGACGACCGCGTTATTCGATCAATTCTACGATCTATCGGCAATGACCCATTCGTTACGCTCAAAAAAATCCGGGAGGAAGCAGAATTACAGGTCTCCGAACGGACAATTAGCCGAGAGCTCATCCGACGCGGCATTATGCACTCTTTGGCTCTTAGACGTCCAAAATTAACGGAACAACACGCTGCAAACCGGCTGGCCTTCGCGAGAGCCTATGTAGGCAAGCCAATCTCGTGGTGGCGGCGCGTTGTAGTGTCCGATGAGAGTACAGTGGCCCGCGGCCAAGGGGAGCGTGGGCTTTGGGTTTTCTGTCGAAAGGTACGTTGTCTTTAACCTTAATTATTTCAACGATTCTGACCTATTAGGGCGAGAAACTACTCCCCCAGTTTTTCCAGCCAAAGACAAAGCCTACTCGCCATTTCCAGATGTTCTGGGGTGCCTTTGGCTTCGGTATTCGCAGCGCGTTATGGCCGATGCTTGGGGACCCTGAATCTGCGCGAGGAGGAGTTTCCTCGCGGACTGTACTCGCCTGCTTGCAAGAGAATCTTCCTACGATACTCGAACCAGGTAGTATCTTCATCCAAGATAACGCCTTAACTTATACGGCGAAAATCGTCCAGGATTGGATCAAGGAATGGGCGGAAGAGAACGGGGTCACTTTGTTGGATTGGTCGGCTTATTCGCCCGACTTAAATCCAATCGAGAATCTTTGGAAACTCCTCAAAGAGGAAATTTGCAACCGGTTTCCGGAACTCTCGGATATGCCAAAGAATCAAGCCAGTTACGATGCCTTGGTTCGTGCGGCAATTACAGTATGGGATGATTTTGAAGAGAGTCTGTTGAATCGGTTGTTGGATTCGATGGTGCGGAGGTTGGAAGCTGTTATTAAGGCTGACGGCTGGTATACCAAATATTGATATAATTCATTTGGAAGCCCTGGTGCTTATGTATATACCTTCTGAATTCTATATGTTTTTCTATTTAATTGGAAGAGTTGTGCATTGTTGAATAGGAGTGGTGATGATGGAAAAGTTGGTGCGGGGTCGGGATCGAGACTTTTGTCAAGGGACTGTACGTCACCTATAGGGTTAGGGTTACATATAGGTTTTTTTTACCCCTCAAGCCCCTGAATGAAAGTAATTACACGCGTGCCGTCTACGTAGCTAAACAGCGAATAAAAGGCCTAAAAAACAAAAGCTTTAGCGACATAATTATTCTATTTATTCACTAAAAGCTTATTACCAGCACTGTACCGTTATCGTACCAGCACCCTCGAAAGTCTTGGTTCGCGTGAAGCGCCTCCGCTTTCGCGAGGAGGGCCTTTGCGTTGACCAATGCCATGATGATGATGTTGGTTACTAAGAAAATACAGAACGCAGAATTTCGGGGGAAACTGGTGGAGGGCGAAGTGCCTCGCCTGCCTCCCAGAAGCCCCTGGGACAAGACGCTCTGGGAGAGGTCCTTCCATCTGGGAGAGGCAAGACCCAACGTCGTGTTCGTGTTCCACCGTCCTGCATCAATCATAGCTCTACAATCCAAGGCAAGGGCGCAAAAGGGCGTTCCGGTTAGCCGTGGTTTGAATTGTTCTTGCTGCTTTGCAGATCTCGACTGCTTCATTCTAATCCTTGCGAGCCCCGTGTATGCCTTTCGTCGCTCCCGTGAAATCCCATCTATGGCTCTAGGGCCCGACCAACAGCAAGAACTCCACCTTGGTGTCTACCACTTTGACCAATTGGCCAACCCCCTCTCTGGACTGACGCCGTGCTGGCATGTCTTCGGGTTACGAAAGAAAAATGCGCCCTCGATAGCACACCCCTCTCAGCCGTCCTTCCCAGCAATCCTTAGTGCTGGGATGATTGAACAAGCGCCACTTCCCACACAAATGACCGAAGGGGAACTCAACTCGCTCCTCGCACGCAAAGCCCGTTGCAGACATACAACCACAGATCCCCACACCCAAAGATGCCAAGGTTCGTGTCACATTGTTCGGCCCGATCAGCACAGCGCCATCCACCCCCACAATAACGAGCCGCCTCATCGGTGCACTCGCACTTGAAAGTGCGGCGGCCGAGAGGGTGGCGAGCAGAGATGTGGGGCCTCGTGGCGGCGACATCTGAGAGGGACTGGCCTGTCAGGACCCGAGCGCACTCGTCTTCGCCGTAGGCAGCATCGCAGGAGGTGCGCAGGTCGGGGATTCTGGTGATGTTACCGGTGACGAGAATCACCAGGGCGGTGTTGAGAACAGAGAGCTGGGCGAAGGTGGTAGATTTTCTGCTTCGGTACTCGTCGAGGCGGGCGAGCTGGATGGGAGCGATGTAGCGGTCATACGTCGCGCGGTCAATGAGAGAGCCAGTGAGGGCGAGGGGGGCGGAGAGGAGGAAGGCGGTGGGCGTGAAGCGCATTGTGATGGCTGGGATTTATTAGCTGGCGGGCTTTGCAAGTTGGTGATGACAGGAGAGAGACTGATTGGTTGAGATGAGGATGAGTCGTTGGGTTTCGAGTTCGTGGCAAAGAGAAGAGGGTGTTTTATACACAGTTCCTGGAGCTCCTTCATGTCTTGCTGCCCCCTTCGCTCTGCCGAACTTTGCCTGGCCGTTCAGCTTCATCGTCCTGACCAGGAGTCGGCATCGTAAGCCATCAAGATGGTGCAGATTGCTCCCTTCCTCCTCTGCAAGACTGTCCAATGGCGGCTTCTCCGCCGAGGCTCATCGGTTCGTCGAGATAGGAGACTATTAAGCCTCATATTGCGATGCTAATATCTCTGACTGCAGGGATGATCTGGGCGGCGGTTCAAGCGAGTCGAGTTGCACAGAAGCAAGACGATCGAATGGTTCTAGGTGATGCACTGGGCTGAGCTGCAGCGCAATAGATTGTGATCATTGCGCCGCTGTCACATAGTATCAGTAAAGAAAAGTGGATGATGGAGCTGCTGTGTTTGGACAGATCCCGCAAAAGTCTTGGATTGACGCGACGGTGTAAACGATGCGGAGAGAGATGGAAGGTGCGTGCATGTTCTCGTGGCGGCCGAGAAATTGCTCTAGCACAACAATCGACTCCCTTCCGTTTATTTCCGGATAAATCACTGGCGGCCATGCTTCATGCAATAAAGACGAAAGCCCAGACGGTCTATGAGCGAGCTGTGTCATACGCTCGGATTCGACCCGTGGAGAATTTCCTAGAACTAAGACTACTTCTTCTGCGAACAACTAACATCCGACACGGAAAATTCAATATTAATCCACCCCCCATGCTCATGGCTTCTCAACGCAACCCATTCATACGTCCCCCTCGCACCTATAGTCAACCACCTAGCATCAACCCAGCAATGAGGCTGGTTGTCATTAAAATAAGAACCCAGCAGCTCGTTCCGCGCTCCCCACCCATTGTAACCTCCACCCACCTTGCGGCACAGGTACGGTCTGTTCGGCCGGGAGCAAGGGAGACCCGGTTCCGGGATGCAGTCTGGGGGAAGCCTGCCTGCCACTTCCCACTGGCCGTTGCAGCTGTGCTCGCCGCAAAGGTCCCAGGCTTTGAAGACGTTATTGCAGTCCAGGGCGGGGACGTTGCCAAAGGCGGACTCGACATGGCCTCTGACTGCGGCGATGAGGGAGAGTGTGATGAGAGAGAGTATGGAGGTTGAAGTTGAGGGGTACATGGTGGCTGGTAGATTGTGTAGTGGTTTGGTTTGTTGCTGAGAAATGAGGAGGTGGATTGAACCCACAATTATTGAGCCAACTCGTCTTCTTTTGTATAAGTTCTATGTCTGTAGTAGGTACCTAGGCGTTCTCGCTTCGAGTCAGCCGCACTGCTCGGTCGAGGCCTAGCAAATGTGCTCAAGTCGTACCAATAAAAGATGACATTACCCGTGGCATATAGCCCCTTTGCTCCTTTACTGCTATTGGTTTCGGTAAAGTGCACTCTACGATTCCGTTCTTTAGAGTCTAAACCATCAGCAGGTCATCGCCGGATAGTTGGTCTTTTTAAGTTGGTAGACACGAAGTGGCATTCCCGTTTAACAAAGGAATGCAGTGCTTGGAGCAAACCGATGAGGAGCTGAAAGAGGGTGACTGATTGGCGATCACTCCTGGCTTGGAAACCTTAAGGCACCTTATGTCGTACCAGGTTGCTGCCAAGGCACTGAAACTCAATATGTCGTTGGGGGGAGGGGTGTCCGCCTTACCAAGAGACCAGTTCATTTCAAAGTTGAGACGCTGGATTGGCGACATATGTATCTGCAGGTCATGATACATCGTGTGTAGGTGGCGTGACAGTCAACACCAATGAAAACCACAGCTGAAGTCACTCGAATTTTAAGCCACTGGTAGCGCTGCTGTGGGTTGCAAGCGACTCTTAGGACCTACTTTTTTCACTGTTTTTTTTTAGCTTTCTTGCACACGTTTTGAGGCCTGAGAGGAAGGTTGAGAGACAAGTTTCATTCATCGATATCTCAATGCGCGTGCCGATGAGCGCATCTTACGGATGTGTGACGGTTCCGGCGCTGGCTCACGTGCTGGATCACGTGCCTGGCTCCGTCACGTGCAAGCCCTGACCCCGCCATGCCCCACCATATCTTGGCTCACTGGGTTTGCAGCTTCCTTTCCTTCATAAAACGGACAGCCTAACTAGTGGGTGAGCAAGGCTACGGACAGTAGCGTGGTTGAGGGACTAGATCCCCCCCGGCCTTCGGCCGAGAGAACCTGCTCTAGAAAACGCTCAATCAATCAATTCATCAAGCTTCCTTCCCTTCCTCTTGTCTTTAGCTTGAGATTGCTACAATAAAGTGCGATTGAGCCAGTTTCTTCTATTGGCATATTCCGCCACCGTGACACGATGCGATAAATCAATTCCTCAGATAGAAATACATATATTTTGACATTTGCGGTTGCGCGCATTTCTTATGCGGTTGCGGGTGGCAACAACGCTTGCGCGTTGCGTGACCAATATTACCAATCCACTGTTCTAGCTTATTCTGAACCTTTCGCCAGAGCCCTTTCTTTCTCACATAAGTCCCCAGGGGTTAGGCAGGCAATACGAAAAAATACAAGACGTAAAGGCGAGGCTGTTCGTTTTTAAGATAAGGACTAATTTTAGCCATCTTTATATATGTGACCAATTCTGGGCCTACTCGGCTCGAGTTGAAGCAGTTTAGCATGCTGCGGCGCAGCGTGCCGAAAATGGTACTTATCCTGAGAAAAGGTGAGCAATCCTGAGCAAATCCTGAGCAAAGACTGAGCTGGGACTGAGCCGGGCCTGAGCCGGGGTGAGCAGTGTCACGTAAGCGAGGTACAAAAACGGAAATTTCATGTGCCCAGATTCGTGTCATGTAACAGTCATTATAGCTATTAGCAACACAAACAATCAATATCACCCTCCTCAGAGTCCCACTACGGTATCGATAAATATCAACAGTGGTTAAAAATTATAGATGAGCGTACTCTTCATTCCGAACAGGTCTTGGATGACTGCTTGTTTTGAGATATATGCTCGCAGTCACTCTACGCAATTGAAATCCGCAGAACAAAGCTACATAGTCCGGGATCCCGATGACTTGTAGAAATTGAACCCCTTGCAGACAAATTCGCTGAAATCGTAGACAAATATTTTTGCTTTGCCGGAGAGACAAAGCGGACTGTGTAAGCTGGATGCCAGCTATCATCGCTCACCATCCGCCAACACCTCCCCGACCGCTTGCCGGTGATCCGTTACCATGCCAGCAACAAACCTCGCAAAGTTCGTTGCAAACCTCCCCATATCCTCCGGCCTGTAGAGCGCGGTCGAATACCTCACGATAAACTCGTGCTCACCTTTCGTCGCCTCAACAACCTCCAACAGCAGATCCGACGGATGCCCAATATTGTGCACCTCCTGAACCTTCAGCTCAAAATCAGCATGCTTGTACGACCATGGTGCGCCATGCATCTGGTAATTGACAGCAATCTGTCCCAGGGGCATAAAACCCGTCGGCCGTTTCTCCCCGAGGACTCGATCAGCGATATCGTCGAATGACACCGTCGCGTGAGCGAGCGCTTCGAGCGTCACGTCTCGCGTTGAACGGACGACATCCTCGAAGCTTGTCGCACCAGAGTTGGCTCGGAAGCGCAAGGGCAGAAGGTTGGCCATGCACCCAATGACGGCCTCGGCGTCGGCGTGGGGGCAGTTGCCGTCCATCATCAAGATGACAAAGTCTTCGTCACGGGTGTATTGGAAAAGGTACGTCCTCCAAGCTGCGAGAAGGAAGTGGAAAGGTGTGACACTCAACTGAGCGCAGATGCGCTTCAGGCGCTTGGAGTAGGTCCCAGGGAGCGTCGCGCGGGAGAAGTGTCGGCCCATTAGCCACATGGAGGAACGCTGTCGCTTCGCAAAGGGAAGGAGTTTGCCTTCGGGTCGGATGCCAGATAGATTCTGAGCCCAAAAGTCCAGGTGAGCGAGTGCCTGGGGCGAGTAGAGGAGGGCGTTGTGCCAGCCGGCAAAGTCAGCGTAGGTAATGGGCGGGAACGGCACGGTATCCGCCCCGCGGCCGGAGCGAATGGCGTCGTACACGTCCATCCAATCGTCCATAAGAATAACAAAGCTCCTACGGTCGAAGCACACATGGTGGGCAATGAACACGAGGGAATATTCAGCCTGGGAGGTTTTCACGAGGGTCATGGTTGCCACCTCGCCCTCGGCAATGTTGAGCACCTGCCCACGAAGTCGGGATATGACCTGTTGTAGCTCAGCCTCTGGGTCGGTAGTGGAAGAAAAGTTTTGGATAGCAAGACGAAGCTTCGGGATTGGCTGCGGTGACCGCATAAGATTCTCGCTGTCTTGGAAGAAAGCCGTGCTCAGAACACCATGGCGACGCACAGTCTCGTTAAATGACTCCTCTAATGCTAGCAGCGCAGGACGACCGGCGAGCCTCAAGACACCCGTCAAGTTCATGAGAGCTTTATCCTCAGCGCGTAGATGGCGGTTGAACATTCGCATCTCAAACGTCGACATCTTCGCCGGTCCGAGGTTCTTCGCCGACGGGATGCGAGTACTCGGCATGCTTCTTCGGAAATCTCTGGCTGGTTCATTGGCAACCGCGGCTTTATCAACCTGTGCCGTTTTGGTTCGTTCCTTCGACGGCGCCTCGGTGGAGGCGATCAACGCTGATACCTTTTCGACCAGCCCGCGGATCGACTTAGCGCCCAGGATGTCGAACGCCGAAAGATCAGCATCAACGGCTTCCTTGAACCACTTCCTGAACTCCACAGCCACGATCGAGTCAAGACCGTAAAAAGAGAGCAGATTCGTACAAACGATACTCTCCGGAGGTGTACCCAAGACCGTCGCCACCTTCTGGATAAAGTCCTGTTGCAGAATGGCCACTTTCTCCTCCGCAGTTTTTGCAGCTGCCAGGCGACTTCCGGTACTGGCCGCTTGCCCCGCCTTGCCATAGTTTGCCACTGAGGTACCATACGCGCGGTTTGCATACAACGCCCGGAACAGGGATCTTTCCCTCCACCAGACATCCGGCTGCTTGGTGTTGACCCCGACGATGAGTTGATGCCAGTCTAGCCCTTCATTGTCCTTCTCAACAGCCGGTTTGTCAAGAAGAACTGCTTCTTCCACCAGAAACATGAGCTCCTGCTCTGTCAAGACGTCCAGCTTATTCCGCTCGAGGCTCTTGCGCACGTATTCATTCTCAGCGACGAGACCTCTCTCCGGAACGGCTCCAAGGTTCATCGCCGTGCCCACGAGCCCCTGCTCACGACGCCAGCGCATGAGGGCATCCATATAGGCATTCGCAGCTACGTAGGCGCCTTGACCCTTATTGCCGCAGATCGCAGAGACCGACGACCAGCAGACAAAAAAATCGAGGTTGTATCCCAGTGTTGCCTCGTGCAGGTTCCACGCGCCGCAGCATTTTGTCCGCAGCCCTGTCTGATACTGCTCGAACGAAAGGGAGCCAATCATGCCGTCTTGTAACACGACGGCAATGTGGAAGATGCCCGCCAACGATGCGCCGATACGGCGAACCACATCCTTGACATCATCCAGAACCGCGACGTCACCAAGGTAGATATCAACCTGCGACGACTTGGACTTCAGCCATTCGACCGTCTTCCTCGAGTAGTCCTTATTGGCCCCGGAGCGAGACATGAAGGCAAACTTCCGCGCACCGCGCAGGTACATCCATTCCGCCGTCGCCGTGCCCAGCCCTCCTAGGCCACCAACAAGCAGATACGTCTTATCGGGGCGGAATAGCTGGGTTTGGTGATAAGTCGGTGGAGCGACCATCACCTTTTCATTTTCGTCGACGCCGAGAACAATCTTTCCTGTGTGCCTACCGAGTTGCATTAACCGGAATGCACGCTCGGCGCTGCCATAGGAGAACTCGAAGAGCCCTTCCGGCGGGCTTACTTCCCCGGAGATGACCATTCTGAATGTCTCTTGAAGTAGCTCCGCCGCTAGGGCGGGGTCGAGTTCGTAGACGAGAATCATATCCACCGACGCAAAGATGACGTTCTTCCGGAATTGACCCATCCCGAGGTTGGAGTTCTGATGGATGTCCCGCTTGCCGATCTCGATAAATCGACCGAAGGGGGCTACACACGCCCACGTGGAGTGGAGAAGCTTGCCTGCCAGGCTGTTCAAGGCGACGTCGACTCCCTTTCCATTTGTCGCATCCATCACTGCGCGCTGGAACGAATCATCCCGGGAGGAGAATATCTGTGCGTCGGAGAGACCGTATTTCTCTTTCAGCAACGCTCTCTTGCCCTCTGAGCAGGTGACTAACACCCGCGCACCAGCACTCTTCGCCATCTGGATGGCCACCTGCCCAACACCGCCGGCACCGCTGTGTATCAATACCGTCTCCCCTTGCCTCAACCGGCCCAGTTTGAAAAGCGAGTAGTACGCCGTCGTCAGCGTGACAGGCAAGCTCGCAGCCAGCGCAAACGACATGTCGTCGGGAATCTTGAGACACATTCCTCGAGGTTGCCTCGTCAGAGTGCCATGCGCCCCCTGGCCGGGACGATACGCAACCACCCTGTCCCCTGGCACCAGATCAGCCACGCCGGCTCCGATCCTTTCGACGACACCAGCGCACTCGTTGCCCATGTTGTAATCCTGGATGATCCCCAGTGCGACGGCCAGGTCGTGAAAGTTGATGGCTGACGCCTTGACGCGGACTTCCACCTCGTCCTCGCCCAGCGGCTCATCCAAACGAGAGTCATGAGAGGCAAAGTGTAACGTCTCGAGCAGGCCGACCGTGCCCACCCGCAATTGGAGACACGCATGGTCACCGAACCGGGACGGACGAGGTTCACTGCCCACACCGTCGGGAAGCTTCTGGTTTAGCGACGCATCCTCCTCGATGCGGGGAATGTAAAGACGACCGGCGCGGTCGGCGAACTCCTCCTCTCCGGATAAACCCAGGACAGAGAGAATGCGCTCCGCAATCAGCTCCGCAGGACTGCTAGACTCCATATCGAGAGAGATGAGCCGGGAAGCATGGTTCTCATTTCGCGCAACACGAAGAAGGCCGAGGATCTTGGCGCCTTCAGGGTTGGTTGCACTCATGGTTGCATCGTTCACTACCCAGATGATGGAAGTGTCTTCGAGGGCTAGGAGGTGGCGGGTGCCGGCCCATAGGGCAGCGGTATCGATCGATGGGGCATCGAGGGTGGCCAATACGACGACATACTCTGTATTAATTTTGTTGTTGGGGATCAGGTCGAGCGTGGTGGTTATCACGGATTTCACGTGCTGCTGGGCTTTGAACTTGGCGAGGATTGTTTGAGTGCGGATTGAGGGGTCTGAGGGGAGAACAATGGTGAAGGAAGTTGGTTGGAGCGCTGACGGTGCGCGGTAAGCCATCCATCCCGATGCCGAGGCGATGCGTTCGTGTTCTCCTTGTAGATCCGATTGAGCAATTAAAACGGTTTCTTTGGCGAACGCGTGCTGTATAGCGCTGAATGGAATGCCTCCAACTAGAGCGGGAGCCGTTGAATCCCAGGCCGCCGACCTTGAATTTGGCAGCGCATATGTTCCGTTTGAGGTTGCAGGCGTACCGTTCAAGACCGGAATTGACGCCAGAAATGTTCCATTCGGAATCAGGGGTGTTCTGTCCGAAGTTGGAGGCGTTTCATCCAAGGTCGCAGGCGTTCCATTCAGGGCCGAAATGTCTTCTTCTCCCTTGTCGAGGATGACCAAGTCGTATGCGCCTTGAGCTTCAGAGACCCAAGTGAGGCCATTCGAGTCGTTGGCGATTAGCTCTTGATTTGGCGCTAGGATATGAAGCGTTTCGTAAAGCCGGCACCCCGTTATCGGAACAATTAGCCGACTGAGCAATGTCTCGCTGGGACTCGAGCCCCCTAGAACAAGCAAAATTCGAGATGTCGGATGCTGGAAGACGTATAAACCAATCAGCTCTTCCAAACCCTTAACCTCCTTACCATTGAGGAGATCAAAGCACGGCCTCCATCGTTGGCGAAAGAATAAAGCTCTAGCCCTGGAGTTATTGGTTCCAAGAGCTGTCACCTCGTTGCCAGTCGCTTCGACAATCAGATCCCCAGTATCGGCTTGATGAAGGAGGATGTGGTTGACCGCCGTCCTTTGGCCCGGCATATCGGTGTGTGTCTGGACTGTATACTCCCTGACGTCGGGTTTACCTCCTTGCTCTACCAGGATACCCGAGATATCCAGGGTGGCCATGTATGTCGAGACAAATGCATCGGTGATCTGTCTCCCGAGTCTCGTCTCAATAGCACTGAATAGCACATGGAAAGTCGAGTCCAATAATGTAGGATGTAATACGGTGCGCTCCTCCAGCTCGTAGGCCGAAAAAATACTTGGATCAAACGAGAACGAGCACACTGAGAAGCCTGGCCCGCTTGCGATGTCTCCCTTGAGTAGGGCGAAATATGGCCCGTAGTGCAAGTCCAATGCATCCAGCCGGCCGTAGAGTGCCGAAGCGGTCATATACCGATCTGATCTGTTGATCAAGGATTCCGCGCTGTCTACCTTGGAGAGAGACTTCAACCCTCGTGGTGTGCCGTACTCGATGGAGATACGACCATGACAGTGTCGGGTCTCCCGTCCCGTTTCGTCAAACGACGAGACGGAGAATTCATGCCAGTCCTCGGAAAATGTCCTCGCCGATTCGGTAACAGGTCGCAACTCCAGGAGCGTTTCGACGCCTTCATCGTTATCTTCACGCAAGGCCAGCGGTGCACGAATGAGGACTTCCTTGAGGTGAATTGCGACTATCCTCTCCTTCCCATCGCGAAGTCGAATAGCCGCCTCGATCGCCATACAACAGTACCCAGCAGCTGGAAAGACAACCTTGCCATCCACGCAGTGATCTCTCAGCCACGGAATCTCGTGCAAGCGGATATAGTTTCGCCACCTGGGTATGTGGTGAATTGCTCCTGGCACCGGAACACCGAGAAGAGTGTGCCTCGAAGGACGAGCAAGGTGCTCCTTTGTCAGCCGCGTAAGCGACCAGTAGTTCTTGTGGTTCCAGGCGTAAGTTGGCAGATCATCAAGCCTATTCCCTAGGCCGTTGACAGCTGACAAGTTGACCGGGTAGCCGAGACCGAACAGCTCGCCGGCCGTGGAAAGGAGGCTTTCATACGCTGGACGGTTGCGGAATAGTGTTCCGACGTAAGGCATGTTGTCCATGCCCAAGACCTTGAGGACGTCGCGGGATGGAGCCTCGAGGGCGGGGTGCGGGCCGACTTCCAGGAGCACATCCACAGTCGGCGACTCGTTTTCATCGAGAACCGCACCGACAAGGGCGTCGGAGAAGCGAACTGGCCGGACCATATTGGAGGCCCAGTAGGCGGGTTCTAAAGACGGTGAGTTGACGAGACGCGCGGTAACGCTGGAGAACAGTCTGCAGGCCGCCGAGCGAGCGATGACTAGTCCACTGGCCTCAAGGGCATGCTGGTATGCCGGTGCCATGGGAAGCATGTGGTGCGAGTGGAATGCTCGGTCGACTTTGAGCTTGCGCGCAAAGACTCCTTGTGCCACGAGTTGCTCTTGGAGCTCGAGGATGGCATCAGCATCTCCAGAAATGGTGACGCTGCTCGGGCTGTTGATCGCTGCGACGACCAACCGGCCGGTATATGCCACGAGCTGGGCCCTTGCGTCGGCTTCGGAAAGGCCCACAGCCATCATGGCGCCAGGTTTGGCTCCCATGCCAGACGCCATGTGTAGACCGCGGTAAAAAGCAACAACGATGGCAGCCTCAAGGGTCAGCACACCGGCGGCATACGCGGCAGCGATTTCGCCAGACGAATGCCCGCAGACAGAGGAAGGCCGAATGCCCCAGTCGGCAAGCAGGTCAACCAGAGCGAGCTGCACAGCTGTGCAGATCGGCTGTGAATATCTGCTCTGCGAAATGCGAGAGTCATCTGGGGAGCATAGCAGCTCGTCAATAATGCTCCATCCGGGCTTGTCAGGAAGGGCTTGGAGGGCGTTGTCGCAGAGCTGCAGTGTGGCACGAAATCTGGGCGAGTGCTGGATCAGCTCGCGGCCCATGTCAAACTTCTGCGCGCCTTGGCCCGTGAAGACAAAGCCGACGCGGACGGAAGCGTTGGGGATTTCTGGTTCCATCCATGTGCGGGTGGAAGCTGCGTCCAGGAGTTCGGATGCTAGATTGGCAGATGTGACGCCACTGGGAACAACTACGTAGGCTCGGTGCATGTGCAGCGAGCGTCGAGTTCCAAGGCTATGTGCCAGGTCGCGGATAATCGTGGTCGTGGGTTCCGCCTGCGACTGGAGGTAGCTGCCGAGGTTTTTGATGGCGCGCTCGCCTGCCTGTTGGGAGTGCGACGTAACAGGAAGGAGATACGGGCGCGTGCTGGACTCGCGAATCCCGTTGGCCACGCTAGAATGTGAATCTGGAGCTTGTTCGAGGATAACGTGCGCATTGGCACCGCCGTAGCCGAAGGAGTTGATGCTCGCCCTTCGCGGCTTCCCCTCCAACGCGACCCAGTCGCGCGCAGCAGTCGGCACCTCGAGCTTCCATTTCTTGAATGGAATGTCCGGGTTCGGCGTGTTGAAATGCATGTTGGGCGGGATCTTGGCGTGCTTCAGCGCCAATGTGGCCTTGATAATGCCTGCGAGGCCGGCGGCGCCTTCCAGATGGCCAATGTTGGACTTGACGCTGCCCATGTACAGAGGTCGTGCCCGGCTGTGTGTCCCAAACACGGCCCCGATTGCGGCCGCTTCGCGCGGATCGCCAGCCTTGGTGCCGGTTCCGTGCGCCTCGAAATACCCCGTGTCGTCGGGATCGACGCCTGCGTGAGCATATGTCGCCCGAATCAAAGCTTCCTGCGCCGCTGGCGATGGAAGCGTGATGCCGTCGGTCCTACCGTCGTGATTCACGCCAGTGCCGCGGACAACGGCATGGATTCGATCTCCAGCCTCGAAGGCAGCGTGACCTTTCTTGAGCACCACGGCACAGATACCATCGCCACGCACGTAACCAGACCCGTCGGCATCAAAGCTGCGGCAGCGCCCGTCGGAGCTGATGAACCCCATATCCGACATGGTCTGGTAGGTGTTAGGCCCAAAGTGCAGGGCCGACCCGACAATGATGGAGATATCTGCCTCCCCATTGTGCAGGGACTCGCATCCCAGGTGGAACGCGACCAGACTGGAAGAGCAGCCCGTGTCGACCGTCATGCTTGGGCCATGCAAGTCGAAGATGTAGGAGATCCTGTTGCTTAGGATCGAGTTGCCAGTTCCGGTGATAGCATACTTGGGGTAGTACTCGAGGTCTTTGGCCTGAAGGTTGTGGTAGTCGTTAGAGGTGGTGTACATGCCGCAGAACACCGATGTGCGCGATCCACGGATGTCGCTGATGGGGATACCGGCCTCCTCGAGTGCCTCATACGTTACTTCGAGGAGGAGTCGCTGCTGGGGATCCATGGCTTCAGCTTCCTTGCCAGACACACCGAAGAATTCGGCGTCGAAATCACCGACAGGCTGGTCGAGGAAGTAGCCATACTTGGTGTTGATCTGTGTGCCCCATGTCAACACTCTATCTGTAAGTAGGGCATCTGTAGTAATAGCGGCTTACAGTACCCTTGCGGGTGTTATCTGGGTGATGGAAGGCACCAATATTGAAGCGATTTTCGGGCATAGTCCGCTGCAGGTCTTTCATGCTCAGAATGTTCTCCCAAAGCTTGCTTGGGGTGCTAGCCCCAGGGACGCGGCACGCCATGCCGATGATAACCGGGGCGTTATTCATCTTGATTTTGCCGTTCGGGCCTGCCATGGTCTGTTCGAGGTATCTCAAGTAGAGGTTGCGGTTTTCTTAGAACTGAAAGTTGCTCAGGTCGCGACAGAGAGATTCCGAGTGGGACTTCTCAAGAAGCTGTCAGACGAGACCAATTATATACCTTTCGACCCCTCATAAAACCTCTTGGGCTCGCTTGCGGCCACAGCATGAGCTCTGCATCCCGTCACGCTGTGATCAGTCCCAATGACCTTGCAACGTATCGACTTGCCCAGAAGTACAGTGTACCTGGACAAGGCTAGTGAATCGCAAAGTATTTCGAATCTCCTGAGCTAGAGCGAACATGGAAGGTACTCCGAAGACCGACGACAGGGCAATACCAGTTTGTGAAGCATTCCCGTAGTTAGTGTATGCAAATGTAACAATCCTTGCCAGCTGCAAGCGTATGTGGAACTGGCCCGATAAATGGAAATACTGCCTCAAAGCGTACTCGACGAAAAGGTCGAGCAGCGTGTAGAAAGCAGGGGACTGCATGTGCGGTAGGGACCATAGTGTCTCTACCAAAGTGATGACAACATTCGTCCGGCCCTCGCAGCACCCAACTAGGTAGTCCGTATCTGTCACCGGATGTGAGTCCTACATTCCTGGGGGACTTTGTTATCGGATGACAGAAGTGATCGCGTAACCTCCCAACCTTGTCATCAGGATGAAGTTTACCCATGCTATAATCGTGTGCATCGATCCAATACATGAGCTTCAAGTGTTCCTAGTAGGTTATAATTCACCGGATCACCTTGGCGTTATATTAACGAGGACCTCACGGCGTACCATAAGCTCCGTCACTCCGTACCGTAGATCCACCGAATCTCCCATAGAAAACCCTAACCCCGCGACATCGGTGCTTCCTTTCAATGCTCGTGCATTCTTGCCAGTTACCACAATGAAATATCTCTCCCCACAAATTGCAGCCAAAAAGTCAACCCCGCACCGCAACATCCTGGCTACGGTCACACAACATCAGCCTCAACCGCCAAAACCACCACCGCAACGATCGGAATCCGCTGTAGTAAGCCGAAATACCTTACGGCGATGACGACGGCGTCAGCACCATGTGAAATCATAAAGAAGGGGGGCGCCTATGGAAGAAGGGTTGCACGATCAGGGGCAGTTGCATAAAGAAGAGGCACCTAGGGCGGCTGGCAACGATTCTGGCCAGTCAGAAGGCGCTGTGGAGGCTGATTCAACAAGTAAATTACCTAGTCAATTGTAGTTTTACTGCAGAAACTGTTGATTTACGCTGTTTTCGCTGCAGGGGCGCAATCTGCTGTGCGTTTAGATTGATGTAGTTGCACTTCGCGCGGTCGCGTTCGGTGCTCTGACAGCTAGCAGCATTGAAAGGAAGCACCGATGTCGTGGGGTTAGGGTTTTCTATGGGAGATTCGGTGGATCTACGGTACGGAGTGACGGAGCTTATGGTACGCCGTGAAGTCCTCATTAATTCTAGCGTACAGATGCAAGCAGAAGTGGTCAGCTTATCCATCTGAATCCGGGGCTTGGCATTGGCTGGTAAGCCCAGTCAGACCTCACACACCCATCATCATCCAATGGAAAACGGACCTATCAATTCACAGAACTCACTAGTACTCTGAATTACGTCGCCGATCACACCAGAACCTAGAATCTCGCCGTTCACTACATCCGCGCGGGCGGGCAAGCTGACACGTCTCACCTCATCAAAGACTACTCACCGGCTTATTTCCCTTCTTTGCCACCTTCTACCTTCGAATTCATGCATCGGACGGCGTAGTTGTGTCTAGAGATTGCATGAAGGGCAAGGTACACACCATACAAAACCGTGTTGATTAAGTAGCACTACACCTCACTGAATGTGACCCACATACCGAAAGAGAGGCGAGTTTCTCATTTCGACCGGTCTGCTACCCCAAAGCTGGGTAGGTACTACCTTGAGGTGCCAACCCTCAAGCGTTAGAGTACCTTTATGTAGACGCTGGGGCTTGCCACTTGAGTAATAGGTCGGGATGATAATGGCCGGGGACGCTGGAGGTGCCGTTAGCCACCATTGGGGTTCCCAACCGCTCCGCCGTTTGTCATGCTACGGACGTATGTATCGCTAGTAATACCAGAGGCTTGTCTGTCTGTGACCAGCGGCCCCAAAATTTATACGCAGACTAGCAACTAAATTGCAACTGGGCTTCATACTAAGCTCATCTACAAAGCGGTCATAAACCTCGCCGGATATCTTTCGTATCTGCAAACGAGCATCCGAAACTCTGGGGAAAATCCGCTCTAGAACTCACCAACCTAGCACCTTCATGACACGGAGCATATATTGAGATGTGGGGATTCCCAGTGAATAGTAGCCCACCACTATAGATTCGTTCAACACGATGCACCGTATCATGGCTGGATATGGCCAGGTAGGAGACCTCTTTTGGCCAATTGGGATATTCCAAGACTTGGGTATCCAGGGTGAGGCGACCGAACTCGAATCCTGGACCTTGGCGATGGCCGACCGAACGGAGCAGGTGAGTATGAGCACTCTTACAGCTCGAACGGTTGATAACATCTGTACCAGTCTATCAAAGACGGCAACAAGGAAACATGTATCCTGAAATACCTGGTCGACGATTACCACTCCGAAAACCCCAAATCGCTCTTCAACCGTGACATCTTATACGCCGACTCAGCTCTCATTCCCATAGCTACAACGTACAATGCCCTCACCCCAACCCGCTGACCAACCTTCATCTCACTAACACCTTCCCACGGGACAGAGCCACCCTATCGGTTTCAATAGCCTACAGCTTCTACCATCTCCCCAAGCACAAACACTACCAATCCCTCTTCCATGATCAAATCGTCCCGCTATTCGGCCGAACCATCCCAGCCGAATTCTCCGACGGCGACCTCTCCTCCATCGAGCTCCTCGACGCCACCATCAACGAGACGCTTCGCCTCGACAACCCTAACAGCAATAACGCTCCCCGAAGGACCCCGCCGGAGGGCATCACGGTCGACGGCGTCTGGATCCCCGGCGGATGCTCGGTTCGTGCGCCCGGGTATGCGCTGCAGAGGAGTCGATGACCCCATTCTCCATCACTAACATCCTGCTTGATCAGTATTGATGGTGAAAAAAATGCAGGCCACAAGGCGTTTGTTGATGCAGACGCCTTTATTCCCGAACGGTGGACGACTCGGCCGGAGTTGATACTTGATCGAGCTGCATTTTTTCCTTTCCTTGCCGGTAAGCGGTTTTCCCACTGTTGGAGTCAATTCCGGTGGGAAAGAGCCTTCCAGAAAACATGAACATAAAGCTGAGCAGGGAGATCCACGTCCAAACAGCTGCGTCGGCAAGCGTCTCGCCATGATGGTGTTGCGCCTCGTCATCAGCTACACCGTGTTTCACTTCCATCTTCAGTTTGCACCTAGTGAGGATGGCGCGGCAATCTATGAAGAAGTTAAGAACCATGTGATCCTCAAGGCGGGACCGCTTATGTTGACACTCAAACGACGGACTTGATGACAAGAACGGTTGGAGACGATGTCCGATATGATAATCATAGGCGCAGTGATAGTTGTTATGCAATAAAATCTTTGTATTTGCCCAGTCATTTGCTACATATCTACCTTGTGGAGTGTCCATCCCCTCTTGAGCCATCGAAAAGCTGCAAATGCCCGACCAAAACTGTCTCCCGCCTTCACATCTGATAGGTAAACGAAACAAACAGCCGCGTCGGAATACCACTTGAACATGGAGTTGATGGCCTCGGATAGTTCGGCGTTGCTGAGTTTGTCGATACAGCATGTGTCGACCCAGCTGTATCGGAGGTCCCGCTGTAAGGCCAGTTCGCATGTCTTGAGGATCTTTTCGAGACCTTCCCCGGTCTGGTTGGCAGGTATTCCGTCTTGGCACTGCTGGAAGGAGAGCTCATTGTTGCCCCAGGTGTGGGAGAGAATTGCGTAGGTCCCTTTTTCGGCGCTTTGGATAAACTCGAGTCTTTTTGCAGTTGTTGATAAGCCACATGATGTCTTGAGCTGTTGGTGAAAAGTTGAGACTGGGGCCTGGAGTTGCGGGGTAAAAGTGCATATCCAAGGACCTCAGCCCCTAACTTGGTGATGTGCCTAATTCACGTGACGCAGAGCAAAATACTATTTTTTCGCAGGCTCCGCCAAGTATGCTGAATAATGCCTTCCAAGTAGGCCCAGAGTTGATTGCATCACATGCCTTCTCAGCTGCGTCGACAAACTCCTTGACTACCAAGACACGATTTGGCGTCATAAGCGCCGAGATGGCATCCTTGAGTTCGGCGTCAAGTAGTGCCTTCTTTTTCGCCTTTGGATGTTCGCTCATGCTTGAGCTTGTACGTCGGAGATTACTGTGCTTCTCCTTGAGCAAGCCCAGCTCACCTCTGGGACTCATTGACATCAAGGGCTCACTTCCCTTTCTCTTCAGCCCTGGGATTGCTGTCGCACTGGCCGGCCACATGAGAGCCAATGCCCCTGACGGTCCCTGTGAGACGCTACGCCTCATCCGCTCGTTGGACAGCACTCTCTCGAGTGTCTTCTCCTTGTCCTTCTTGAGAGCTGTTGGCCGCTTTGCAGGAGCGCCCGGTTTCGACTTGGATGTGACAGCAGGCTTTGCGTTCTTTTCTTTGGGGGTAGAATGCGCCACTGGACCCCCTAGTTTATGGTTGATGGAGCCGCAGAGATCTGGGAGCCTGGCGGAAAAGCTGGGAAGACAAGTAAGTCGGAGGTCTTTCTGGGCCCAATAGGAAACCTACAATGGCACAACAATGTCGACGCAGAAGTCCTTGAGGGGGTCAGCGTTCGTCCTCTCTGATTTCTGTGTGTGCTCTCCGTCTGGAAGCACTTGTGACTCCGCCAATGCTTTAGTTTCGTCAGATATTGTTGTCTGCCAAATGCCAAGACGATCAGCGTGGACGTCTAGGAGCACGGGAAGATTTATTCTGTTCCGTTTCCTCGCTGCGGGCTCTTGACTGTCTTCTCGGGGTACCACCTGTGAATCTATGCCGGGCAATTGGCTGTCTTCGCCAGCCTCTACGGGTCGTCTGAGGGGCTCTAATGCTAATATCTCGAGGATGACGATCATCTGCAGCTGGGTTTCCCTCCTCTGCAGACATGATATGTGGTATTTGGTCTCCGATGCCGTGACTGTTTTCTCATCATCTCCGACGGCCGCTGGCTTGTTAGCTGCCTACCACCGCATGATGTGTTCGTCTTCAGATGATATAGCCCGTTCTTCCCTAATTTGGGCTTCTTGGGTTTCCGCTTCTTCGGTTTCATGGCCCTAGCGTCTGAGTCTTCGGCGAGCATGCTCATCTTCTCTATGATATCGGGAAGAGTCTCCCGATACTTTTTGTCAAGTTGCACGGGACCCCATGATATGCTGACTTTCTGCAAAAAAGGGGCGGAGGTCCTGCGTCGGTCCCGGCCTCGGTGCAGGCGTCGTGGGAGCAGGAGCACTCGTATGCCAACCAGAAGCGCGAAGTGACGGATGTCGATTCGCTGGCGGTGACGTACAACGTGAGTCTTCCCTAGGGATATATACCTATATAATATATCTGTGAAGTTTATGGTTGGCTGACCCTCGTGATTTGTATTTAGTTCCCACGGGCCGTCGTCGAGTTCGACCCGAGCGTGCTGGATCTCACGGACCAGTGCCGACGTGAGGCGCTTAACCTCACTAGCCAGGAGGGCGTGGACCAGTTCCGGCGCAGCTTCGGCATCATCTTCGTCACGCGGCTCACGCTCGGCGGCTTTCTGTACAGCACGCGCAACTTCAAGGCCACTAAGACGGCCAGCCTCGACCAGGTTAAGGACCGCACCCGCATCGCTGCTGACATCAGCGCCCAGACCCCTAAGGTTAGCGGCTTGCTTAACTTTGCAAAGGTCGACGAGACCTTGTCCGAGACGGGCCGCGCCTTGCTGTACCAGGACATGTGTTTGACCTGGGACGCCCATGGCGGCGACACCCTGCTGGCCACCAACCCGCCCGCCTGGGCCAACACGGTTAAGGACCACCGTCTGTGGCGCCTGATGAACGCAAGTCCTTTTTCTTTTCCTCCCCCCC
>Ga0247770_1000655_pt1 | contig 32286 bp, 60 predicted proteins | sample UWRJL136409B6_FD_179943 | JGI IMG/M metagenome (GOLD analysis project Ga0247770, IMG submission 179943) | Plant litter microbial communities from Arlington Agricultural Research Station in Wisconsin, United States - UWRJ-L136-409B-6 | ecosystem: Environmental > Terrestrial > Plant litter >... | reverse complement strand
GCCCGACCAAGCCCAGCGAGAAAACCCCGAACCTCGGAAACAAGTGGCAGCACAAGACATCTCGTGACACCGAAGAGATCGTCGGCTGGTTCGCGGGCACGAACGCCGGGATCTTCCTGCACGCGGGCCGGTCCGGCGCGGTCATCATCGACGTCGACTACCGCGAGAAGTTCCGGCCCGAACTGCTCCCACTGCTCGACGCCGCGCCGTTCCAGACGACCAGGGTCACCGACGCGGAGCGTGGGCACTACCTGTTCGCGACCCCGCCCGGCCGCCTGCTCGGTAACGCTGTCGGCGAACTCGGTCAAGGCTGGGGCGAAATCCGTGGGCTCAACGGCTATATCGTCGTCGCCCCCTCGGAGCACCCAGAGAAGGACGGGCTGTACCAGTGGCAGCGGACCGGCCCGGTGCCGGTACTGCCGGACGAGATCGCCACGCTCCTGCCGGACGGTCAGCGCTCCGACGATGTCGCCGACGACGCGACGATCACCGCGTTCTTGGCCGCCCACACAGACGCGGCCAAGCCTCACCTTCTGAAGCCGGTACTGAACCAGTTCGGAACCAACTGCAACGCCGGTCATTCCCGGCACGAGGAGTTGCTCCGGGCCGCCGTGTGGGGGATGCGGGAGGCCGCCGCCGGTCTGTACTCCGCTCAGTCGGTCTGGGACGCCTTGTGGCAGGACTTCGAGGCCGTCATGAAGGACACCCCGAACCGCTACCCCCGCCCCGAGTTCCGGCGGGTCATGGCGTGGGCGATCTCGCAGGCGATGGGCACGGACACCACTGCCCGGCGGATCGAGGTTCAGGCCCGGCTCGACGCGGCGGAGGAACTGCCCGCCGTGGCCCTGGTGCAGCCGGTCGGAGTCGCCGCTCCGACGCAGTCCTCGGACGAGTGGGTGCCTCCGAGGCCCGCCGACGACTATTTCCACCCGAAGGACGGCATCGACGTCGACCTTCTGGCGAATGACGTGCTGCACATGGGGCAACTGGCGTGGGGACGCGACAAGGCGTTCTGGTCCTACAAGGACGGGGTGTGGCGTCGCGACGCCGAGGCGGTGGAGCGCCGGTGCGTGATGCTGCTCGGCGGCAAGTTCCGTGGCGCTCACGCCGTGAACACCGCGACCGTGGTCCGGCACCGGATCGGTGACATCACCTGTGATCCGGTGGTGGACTACATCAACTTCACCACGGGGATGCTGGACTGGCGTACCAACGAAATGCTGCCTCACGCACCGCATTACGGCTCCACGGTGCAACTGCCGGTGGCGTGGGAACCCGACGCTGAGGCTCCGACCTTCGACACGTTCCTGAAGTCAGTGCTGTCCGACGATTACCGCGAACTCGCGTGGGAGATGATCGGCTACCTGATGCTGAACGGCAACCCGCTGCAGGTGGCGTTCCTGCTGCTCGGTGGTGGGGAGAACGGCAAGGGGACACTGCTGCGGGTCATCTCGAACCTGCTGGGCCGGGAGAACACCTCGGCGCAGTCGCTGGACTCGCTGTCCACGAACCGCTTCGCTCCGGCGAACCTGTTCGGGATGCTCGCGAACCTCGCCGGTGACATCGACGCCACGTACCTCGAAAAGACAGCGGCATTCAAGAAACTCACGGGCGAGGACGAGTTCGACGGCGAGCACAAGTTCGGTGCGCCGTTCAACTTCACATCATGGGCAGTGCCGGTGTTCTCGGCGAACAAGACACCCGGCTCGGCCGACACCAGCCATGGCTACCTGCGCCGGTGGAAGGTCATTGAGTTCAACCGGCAGATCGAGGAGGCGGAGCGCATTCCTGGCCTGTCACAGTCGCTCTCGGCTGAACTGCCGGGCATCGCGGCGACAGGGGTAAGGAAACTGCAGGAACTAATGGCCCGCCACGGCGGCAAGGGTGCACTGAAGTCCGATGGTGACATCGCCCGTGGCGCGGACCGTTTCGCGGAGTCGATCGATCAGGTCCGGCAGTGGGTGGAACAGTGCACGATGCCCGCACCGGATCAGCGGACCGATCAGCCCGCGCTGTACGCCTCGTACAGTTTCTGGGCACGCCAGAACGGCATGGGTGTACTGAAGTCGCCGGAGGTCTCCGAGCGGCTGACGTCCATCGGTTATCCGCTGAAAAAGACGCGGGGCAAGCGAACTCACGTCGGCATCACCATTCTGGAGATGGGGATTCAGACGCCGGTGGCGGTGCCGGTGGAGGACTTCTTCGGAGACAACGACTAGTTGACAAGTCTTAGTAAAGTCGAGACAATGGAGCGTTACGCAACCGAGCATCGGAGCAACGATATGACGACGGGCATCACAGGTCACAACGAGCCGGTTGAGGATGACGGCGTCAACTACGCCACCCCCACCATCGGCATCGACGAAGACAAGATGATCGACATCGGGTGGCCGGACACCGGCAAGTCGAAGTACGTGCACATGAATACCGAACTCTTTGAAGAGTGGGTAGCCATGATGAACGGACTCCAGCGGTTCGCAACCCTGACTATCCAAGCCGAAAAGGCCACCGCCGCAGGGCAAGCCGTCCCCCTCGAAGTCACCGCCAGCCTCGCCATGCTGCGTGAAGTGCTGAGGCTGCAGTGAGGCGGCGACGGATCGCCCGGCTGCGCTACTGGTGGCACCGGCAGTGGAACAAGTGGTGCGTGACCGAGCACGACGACCTTGGCCGCATCTACATCGTCTCCACTCACATGACCGAAGGCATCGCTACCAAGAACGCTGCCGTCCTCGGGCCGGGCTTCTACGTGCGCTGGACCGAGGACGCCATGGCTCGCATGGATGAGATGGACTACGGATGAGCCTCGGCGGGAGATTACGCGCCGCCTGGGCGGCTTTTCGCAGGCCACCGCTCACCCGGTGGGTCGTCGTCGAGCACGGCATCCTCTGGCGCATCGTCTACCGGGCGACGTCCAAGAACGACGCCGACGCCTGGCTGACACTGTCCGGCAGGGGCAAGGTCCAGAACGCCATGGTCGTCCCCGTGCCACTGTCCACGGTCCGCGAGTGGAACAACAACCTCGTCGAGTCCGATGCGTTCTGGCGCTCGCTGGCCCTGCTGGGCCGTCAGGTCGACCAGGCCCGCACCGACGCCCTGATCGACAAGGCCGAAATCGTGGGCCTGGCAACCGAAACCCAGTCTCTAAAACTGTCGGACGTCACGGATAGGCTCGGCACCGACGAAGGGCGTATCTAATGGACATTGCACCGCTTCAGGACTTTTTCGCCAACAACCAGCCGGTCGCCGAACTCGCTGACTTCTTCTCGGAGGAGTTCAACGAGTGGGGCAGGCCCGAGCGTACCGAGGACCGGCTTGTCCGGCACCGTGGCGACGGGCGGCCCAAGATCTGGGTGCCGAAAGAGACCACGCTGTACGCGCCCGGCGAGAAGATCATCACCAGGGAAGAGATGCGTCTCTCCAATGGGATGACGATCCCCGCCGGTACCTCAGTTGTCTTCCCTGGCACCGAGGTTCCGCACCCGAAGGCCGGTAAGCAGATCTTCTACAGCAGGCCGTCGTCGTGGGGTGACGTCACCGAGGATCGTACCAAGATCAGTGAGTGGCGTCAGCGCATGGCCGTCGAGGGCTTCCAGCGATCCAAGCGGCTGCGCCTCGAATGGTCCGCGCTGCCAGGGATCGACTGGGACGACCCGATCCGCAAGCGGGCAGCGAAACGCCTGATCGACGAAGCGGTCTTGATGGCCGGTGCCGACAAGGACCGGCAGGGCACCGCCGTTCACGCCATCACCGAACGGCGAGACCTCGGGCTGGAAGTCAACCCACCGGAGGAGTACGCAGCCGACCTGGAAGCCTGGACGTACGCCACGCAGTACTTCGAGATCGTCAACGATCACGAGGTGCCCGGCATCGAGTGCTTCATCGTTGCCGATGAAGTGCAGTGCGCCGGAACGTTCGACCGGCTGGTCCGCTACCTGCCGTGCGAGGTCTGCGGTCTGCGTAACTTCGTGCTGGACCTGAAGACCGGCAAGATCGAGTGGGGAAAGTCTTCCATCGCAGTGCAACTGGCGATCTACGCCAACGGCACGTACTACATCCCACTGCCCGGCGACATCTACCCCGGCCTGCGACTGCCGATGCCCGACGTGTGCAAGCACAAGGCCATCGTCGTCCACCTCCCGGCCGGGTCCGGCCAGGCCACGACCCACTGGATCGACATCCACCGTGGATGGGAAGCCGCCAAGGGCATCGCGCACGACGTCCGCGAATTCCGCAAGCAACAGAACTGGACCGTGGAATTCATTCCGGTGCCAGACCTCGCCCCGATCATCGAACAGGCTTCGGGCAAGCGAGAACTGGACACCATCTGGTCACAGCACAGGACGCTGTGGACCCCCGCGCACACCGTACTGGCTGAGGCCCGCCTCAAGGCGCTGGCCCAGCCGAAAGCACTCGGGAGTTAGATCATGGGATACCCCAACTACCTCGATCCCCGGCCGGACGCCACCAAGATGGCGAACAGGCTGTCACGGATGAGCCAGTGGATCGACGATCACCCAGCGAACCGGAAGCGCTCGCCGCTCGAAAACCTCATGCTGCGAACGAGTGTCAAGATGCACGAAGAACGCGGCGAGGTCAACGCGGCCTTGATCGGGATGTCCGGCCAGAACCCCCGCAAGGGCGTGACCCACTCCATCGACGACGTCGAGTCCGAGTTGCTGGACTGGGCTATTGTCGCACTCGGCGGGGTCGAGCACATCCACGGCAACGACGGGTCGTCCATGGCCCGGCTGGCGGCGAAACTCGTCAAGATCCACGACCGCATGGAAGCCAAGCGAACCGAGGCGGCCCGGCTCACCCTGGATGAGTTCAAGACCGCCGAACCGATGGTCGACCTGAACGCCGAGACCGAGCGCATGAGAGCGAGTCTCAACCCCGAAGACCGCGTCAGGTACGAGAAACTCCGGGCAGCGTCGTCGGTGAACTGGCCGGAGTTCGAGCGCCGCAACGACATCAACCGCCCGCTGTACTACGGCATGAATGCGCCGACCGGTGTTAAGGGATGCCCGGTGTCGTTCTACAACTCCGCTGATACCAGCCTTACGCACTGCTCGTTCCCCGAAGGGCACAGCCCCATCGGGGTGCCGCCGACTCCAGGATCAGCACACAAAACGATGTGGGATCACGGCAACGAAAAGGCCAGAGCCTGGTGGAACAACGATAACCGTCGTCTCGTGATCGACCACGACGGGCCGAGTTCCGGCGTGGACTTCACGCTCACGCAGCACATGGGTGAGGCGCAGGCGACTCGTGTTCAGGATTTCTTCGACAAGTTCGCAACGGAAGCCGGACAGGCCGTCAAGGACAATCCGGAGATCTACAATTCCGACGGAACCGCCCGTGACGGCAGCAGTCAGGATGACGTCCAGACTGAGCCGCACATGGGGACGGGGAACGACTGATGTACGAGTACACAGCGGAACTGGTGCGCGTGATCGACGGCGACACCTACGTTTTCGACATCGACCTCGGATTCTACGTCACCACCCGCCAGCACATCCGGCTGCTCGGCCTCGACTGCCCGGAGCGGGGCACGCCGGAAGGCAAGCGCGCAACCGAGGCGGCGCTGACATGGCTGAACCGGTACAACCGCAAGGTGTTGCTGCGCACGACCAAGGCGCAGGTGAAGACCTTCGACCGCTGGGTGGCCGAGGTCTGGTCGGCGGACCCGCGCGACGGCGGAGCCAATCTGCGCGATGACCTTGAGCGCGCCGGACACACGAAGGTGGTGCCCTGATGGACGAGAGTAGCGACGGAAAGTGGGTCAGCATGGACGAGATCGAGGCTGAGGTTTCTCGCACGCCCGACACCTATCGTCGAGCCATGCTAAACCGACCGGAGTCGGTCTCCGACGAGATGCCCCGCCGTGGCCCCGTTGAAGGGCGCGTGCTTCGGCCTGGCGAGCGCCTGCCCGGCGCGGCGGTTCCCACGCCACCGCCGGAACCGAAAAGCCGGACACGGCTGATGGAATACGTCGGGCCGGTGACCGGGCGGGTGCTGGGTGCCGATGTGTTCCAGGCGTTCGTGCTGGACGGCCCGGCGGCTGGTCAGTGGAAGGTCGAACGCAACCACTGGCGCGCGATCGAGATGGTTGACGGACCGACGTACAGGTTCGGGAACATGGGTGGTGCGCCCTACCTGGACGAGTCGGTCCATACCAAGACAACCATGTATTCACTGCACAAGTTGGGTCTGATGGTCCCGAACAACCGCCGACTGTATGGCTTCTGGTCCTCATTGCCACCCGGCCAGATGGAGCCGATCGACGCGCTGTACCTACTGATTGACGCTGAACCGTGGCAGTCGAGAGCCTGCCGGATCGAGTAGTTGACAACCTGACAAGGACTGATAGAGTTCCTGTTGCACAGCAGTTCTCATCTCATCGCATCTCGAACATCGGAGTATCGCATGACCGAAACACCCGGCCAGCAGGTCGCTGAAGTTGAAGACTTCTTCGAGGGTGGAGGCGGCGGTTATCCGACGTTCTCCCTCGCAACCGAGAAGGTTGGTGCTGAGTGGAGTGGCTACGTCCTCCCCGTCAGCGCTGAGGAGCCGAACAAGACGCACGTCACCACCGCTCAGACCAACACTGAGGGCGTCGTGCAGTACTGGCCGCAGAAGGCCGGTGAGACCGTGCTCCGGCCCCGTCCGCAGGCCGAGATCAACATCCAGACTGAGTACCGTGCGCGGGAATTCATGTCTGAGGAGGCGATCAAGCGGGCGATCGAGAACGACAAGGACGACGACGGTCTGCGTCGGTGGATCTGCAAGGGCAAGTCCGCCACCGATGGCCTGAAGGCCGAACTGCGTCGGCTCGGTGTCAACCGGGCGGCTCCTCAGCCCGGCACGTTCGTCCAGGTCAAGTTGATCGACCGGAAGGCGAACACCAAGGGCAAGGAGAACATCTTCGAGGTCAAGTTGACCGCCCCGGACGACAAGGGTCGTCAGATCGTGGCGAATCACCTGGCTGCGCTCTCCGAGCAGGCCGACCCCGAAGGTGTCGGCGACTCGGACACCGAGGAACCGCCCTTCTAAAACGCCAGCGGCACAGGGCTAATCGTTGGTGACAATTGCCCCGCCGCTGGTACTGCCGCCGGTGCTCCCTCCCCTCTAGAGCACCGGCGGCACCACCCCCCACCCTTTCGCACCGAGCACATCTGGAGCACACATGCGTAACTTCGACCCCGACAAGCACGCCAAGCAGGTGCAGGACGGCGTCACCGGCCTTGAGGATTCGATCAAGAAGAACAGCGAAAAGGTCGCCAAGGCCAAGGAAACCGCCGCCGCGAAGGCCAAGGCGAAAGCCGACGCTGACAAGAAGGTCGAAGACCTGGAGGCTGACGGCCGGGTCCTCGCCGGTCGGCTGGCTCAGGCCAAGTCGGTCCTCGCCACGTTGCAGAACAACGGCGAGCGCCCGGCAGTCGCCGACGAGGTCGACGAGAACCAGGAAACCCTCCCGGTTGCCTGACTGACCCAGCCAGCATGACGCCCGTCCCGGATCTCGGGGCGGGCGTTCTGCGTGAGGAGACCCGCGTGGCGACGAAGATGTGCATCGAGTGTGGGATCTGCAACAAGGCCCCGAAACTGCAGCGGTGCTGGGAATGCTGGCTGGCGAAGCAGCCGATCGAGACCAGGGAACTGTGGGCCGCCTGGCGGCTGCAGGCCGTCCCGGAAGGGCTGCGGATAGCCAGGGTGCCACAGAAGGACTGGCCGCCCGGCAGACGCTGGTGTGCGAGCTGCCAGACGTTCGTCCGGTTGAAGGACTGCGGTAAGAAGGCCACCCAGTGCAAGACCTGTGTGTCGACGAAGGCCCACGGCGCGATGGTGGAACGCACCTACAACATCACGGCGGCCGAGTACGCACTGCTGTTCAGGGCGCAGAACGGCCGGTGCTACATCTGCCACGAGCGCCCGAGGTCCAAGCGCCTCGCCGTGGACCACGATCACAAGACCGGCCTTGTCCGTGGTCTGCTCTGTGCCGACAACGAGTGGGGTTGCAACTATGCGCTTCTCGGCAAGATCAAGGATCTCGCGATGGCCGAGCGGCTCGTCGAGTACCTCCGGCGTCCTCCGGCGTTCGCCCTGCTCGACCAGGAGAGTTGACAAGGACTAGTTGAGTCTGCGACCATGGCAGCATGACGACGAGAGATTTAGCAGGCCAAGAGATCAAGGTCGGTAGCCAGGTTGCGCACTTCAGCACCCAGAGCACTGTGGTTCAGTTCGGCACGGTGACCGCGCTCGATCCCGGCCGCAACCAGATCAGTGTGGCCGTCGAGAGAGTCTCGTACAACATCACCGACCCGCAGCCCTACGTGCATGGCAGGGAAATCACCGTGATGCGCCGCCGGTGCATCGTGATCCCGGACACCAAGGAACTCGCCGCGCTCAAGCGCGACTCCGAGTGGCTCGGCTACCTCGAATCCGCCGGAGTCGACAACTGGCCTGGCTACTCACACGCCCATGACCTGCGACGCGAAGCGCGCCGCGAGAACCGAGGGGAGCCACTCCATGGCTGAAACCAGCACCGCACCGCACTATCTCGTTGATGGCAGTGGCAATCACTTCTACCCCGTCAACGCTCCGTATTTCACGGACACCGCCCAGAAGGGGCCGCGCGGCCGGGCCGATGACCGGGAGATCGAGGTCAAGGCTGCAGAATCTCAGGCACCCTCGCCGCACTCCTACCACCGCACCACCTGGTACATGACCAGCGAGCCGGTGACGGCATTCGTGTGGGATCGCCCGCCGGTGAAAGAGACGATCCAGTGGCGTCTCAAGGACGAGTCGGCCGCGTCGGCGCGCTTCCCCCTCGTCCTCACTCCGGAGCAGTACAAGGAGCAGCGGGCGCTGGAAGACCCGGATGACGACGACGTCAACGGCCTGACGTATGTGATGTACCGGGCGATTACCGAGGACAAGCCGGTCGAGCCGTACGTCCTCGACGTGTCGGCCATGACCAAAATCGTCGGCACCGCAGACGTTCATCAGGACTGGGTATGGGAAGCCGAGCGCACCGCCGGGCTGACCTACGGCTCCTGGTACCACCACCTGCTGCCCGGCACGCTGCACGGCGTCAAGGCGCGGTTGGCGAAGGACCTCGAAGCACGATACGGCAAGGCCGACTTCTTCGGCAGGCGAGTCGGTTTCAACGCAGACAGCCGGGGCAAGTTCGAGGTCACCATGCACCTTGAGTACGACAAGCCGGTCATCACCACCAAGCCACGCTACGGTGCGGGCGGGCGAAAACTGAAGGGCACCCAGTCGGTCAAGGAATACCACCGCATGGACGTCGAGTGGTCGCCGGTCGGCCAGATCGCCAGCGCTCTGGGCAAGGCCGCCGCTGTCCGCCGGTACGACGAGATCCTCGCCGAGACCATCGAATGGATCGACTCTCACCACCTCGTGGTCTGCCACAACTGCAAGGGCAACGGCTGGACGAAGGCAGTCACCACGCCGAAGCCATGACGACATGGGTGGAGGTCGAGCCGACCGCTGATCAGCCGGTGCCACTGTGCCCGCCGGTCTACCGGAGCCCGGCCTCCATCCGCGCCCGCGCCATGCGCTGCCCAGCCTGCGGGTGGTTCCGAACCCGCTTCGGTCACTGCGCCAATGAGATCTACGTCCACGCCTACGGAGTATGGGAGCACCGGTGACTAGAGATGCCGTGCGTGGGCTGGTCCTCGCCGAGATCCCTCCGAACGACCTCAACCTCGGATCGAAGATGGTGGAGCGCCTCGCTTCCTGGGGCATCGTCACCGTTGATGACTTGACTAAGGTCGGATGGTGGGAGGAGCGAGTGATCACGGAGGAGGACCGGCCCGCGCTGCGGGCTATGTGGCGCGGCTACATCCCTGGCCTGATCGAGATCAAGGGCATGGGACCGGTCCGGCTGGCGCGCATCCGGTCCTTCCTGGCCGAGAATGGCCTGGCGCTGGCCGACGAGGCGGAGATCGCCGAGAGGCAGCGTCAGGGCCTGCCGTTCTAGACTTGACAAGTCCTTTACTAGTGGAGTAGATTAGTCACATGACGACAACGACGAACTCTCCGATGTACCTCGTGAACGTCGACCCCGCCGACGCGGGCACCGGCTACGCCATCATCGGCCTGGTCATCGCGCAGGTGAACAAGCCTTCACGGACCCGCCTGCACGGCGCACTCCTCTCGTTCCAGTTCGACTCCGAGCACGGCGTCGGCATCCTCGTCCGCGACGCAGCCGCGCGCCAGCACCTCGCGAACGCGCTCCGCCTCGGCGGGCCGAAGGACGTCACCGAAACCCGGCTCACCTACCAAGGCGTGAAGGGCACCGGTCACTTCCGCGACGGCACCATCGAAGACATCCCGGTCAAGATCTGGAACTTCGAGGTATGACCGTCCACAAGGCTCCGGCGGAGCCGACCAGCGACAGGGTGCCGTGCTGCGGTGCCCTGCTCGCTGACCTCAACCCCGTCACGGACCCGCTGACCCGCGTCGATCGTGACATCACCTGCAAGGCCGATGAACTCGAAGCCCTCGGCCTGAACGACGTGCTTCGCGCACTCGTCGACTCAGTGACCGGCAAGGCCCGCGAGCGCCTCGTTGCCCGGCTGTACGAGATCCGCGCCGCCAATAGCGACGAGCCGCAGAACTTCCGGGCGCAGGCCGACGACCTTCTGCGCAAGGCTGGATTGCCCGGCCATCACGACGAGCAGCCGGAGCATGGCGAGGAAGGCCACGCCTGCGTTCCCCCGGAAGTGCTGATGCAGGTGCAGGATTCGCTGTCCAGCGTCATCGACATCATCAACGGGCACCGTGACCGGCTGCTCTCCGAGGGCTACCCTGAACCACTCGTCTACGGCATGATCAACAACCTTCATGCTGTCCTGCTGCAGAGGATGCTGTGATGGCGAAGCCTGTTACGCCTCAGGCGAAGATCGTCCTGGACACATCCGCCCTGCTGTTCGCCTTCCTGGCCGCCGCCGTGATCCTGTTCGCGGCAGGCGTTCTCAACGTCGACGTTCAGTTCCTGGTCGGCCTCGCAACCGGCGCGGTAACCGTGCTTCTGCACGCCGTCGCCATCCAGATCCGCACCGCACCGAAGGAGTAAGGCGATGTGCGGTAGGTGCGGCAAGCGCCGAGTTCCCTTCACCAACGCCAACATCCAGCGCTACGGGGTCGACGACATCTGTCAGTGCGACCGCAGTCGAGAGGACTAGAAGACCATGATGGGTCGCACGGCAGTCATCACCGGCCAGGTGGTGTGGCTCTACGCCATGCCATCAGTGGCCCCTGACTGGCGTGCGGCCCTCTTCGGCTTCCCGCTCGTCGCTATCGCCGCTTACCTGCCGGACCTTGACCACGCCGGGTCCACGGCGGGCAAAAAGATCGGGCGCATCGGCTCCCGGATCGTGCGCAAGTCCACCGGCGGGCACCGGGGCGGCACGCACTCGCTGCTGCTGATCTACCTGGCGTACGTGGCGTCCGGCTGGCTGCTCTACGGGAGCCGGTGGGCTGCAACCGCCGTGGCCATCGGCTGGGCCTCGCATGTCTGGACCGACCTCCTGACCATCCACGGGGTGCGCCTGTTCTGGCCGCTCGGCTGGCTCGGCCTCCTCTGGAAACCCTTACGGGTCTTGAACTACAAGGTGCGCATCGCCTGGTTCGTGACCGGCGGTACCGGAGAGGTGGTGTATTCGGTATTGGTACTAGTCGCGGGGGCGCTAGTAGGCGCGAGCATGTTGGTCCCGTACATCCCCGGAGGCATCACTTGAGCATCACCGCATTACAGGTCACCAGCGACGTCCTTCGGGACGTCGTTACTCTTTGCCGGGCAGCGCATCCGAAAGAGGCGTGCGGCTTCATCATCGGCACGCCGACCACGATGGTCGGCCGCCGCGTCGTCGCCGTCGACAACATCCACCCAACCCCCACCGTCAACTACCGGATGGCCGACAACGACGTCGTGCGCATCCATCACCAGGCCGACGACGCTGGCGAAGAGGTCATAGCCGTCTTCCACTCGCACACCGACTCTCCGCCGATCCTGTCGTCCGGCGGGCCGGACAAGGACGTGGAGAACGCGCACGACATCGGGCTGGCCTACCTCGTCGTGTCCACACGCAACCTTGAGCGGCCCACAGCGCGCGCCTGGCGGATTAATCTGCCCTTCGTGGGGGTCAGGGAGGCGGAAGAGATTCCGTTGCGTCCTGTGCGCCCTGAGGACCCGCTAGGGCCTAGTGCTCCGGTGCTGCCGTGGGCTCTGACGCCCGGCAATCAGGTCGAGATCTCGTACCGGCGGTTCCGGGGCACCGGCACCATCGTGATGCAGGCCGAGATCACCCACGGCGGGGCCGAAACGGTGTTCCTGAACCCCCGGCTGAAGTCCGGCGTGAACTCGCTGCCGGTCGAGCGCATCCTCTCCGTCAGGGTGCTGATCGAGTCGGCCGCAGCGCAGGACGTCCGCCGAGAGGCCATCGCCTGCCTGCGGCACGCAGCGGCTGCGCTGTCGTCCGGCGACGTCAACCTGGTCGAGCAGTTGATCGCCGTTCCGGCGGCGGCGTTCCCGGCCACGATCGAGACGAGTATTCGATGACCGAGAGAATCCATACCTGGTGGGGCGTAGTGCAATCCGCCGTCATCGACAATCCCACGGTGCAGGGGGTGGTGGCGCTGGCCGTCGTCGGCGGGCTGGCGCTGTTCGTCATTCTCAGGGAGACTTGACAATGACTAGTTGAGTCTGTGACCATGGCGGTATGACGACGATGATCAGACCGCCCAGACCGATGGCTCCGGCGAGGATGATCGAGGCTCAGGCCGACCTCGCCGGACGCATCCAGCACAACGACGCCTTCATTCGCTTCGCCCTGGAGATGGTCACCACCTCGCTCGGCCTCAAGGGTCTGCGTGACTTCCAGGGCAACCACGCCAAGAGCCGCACCGCAGCCACCCTGATGAGCCTCTTCTACCAGTCGGCCGCAGAGGCGCGGTGCTACCACGTCAGCAAGGACATGTGCGCGCTGATCCAGCACGCCGCAGCCGGTCTCGATGAAACCGACCTGGTCGAGTTCTACGACCTGGCCCCCACCAACTATGGGCTCGTCCGGTTCGACGGTGGCGGACTTGAGGTCATCGACCCGCGCGGCGAGGTCATGAAACTGGACTGGCTGCTCTGGGGTGACTGCGCTTTCGTCGTCGACAACGATCCCGACAACATGCACAACGACACCGTCGTGCCCCGCCGGTCCGAACGCATCACGGCCGAGGGCTTCAGCGTCTGGGAGTTCAATGACCGCGTCGACAACCCGGACGGCATCAGCCTCGCGATTGCCGAGCAGGTGCCGACCAAGGGACTGAACGACGCGCTGGGCCGGTGGAACATCATGGGCAACCACGTCGTGCAGACCGGTACCGAAGTCGGCCCGGCCATGCTGATGGCGACCGGCCTGCAACGGGAATCGATCCTGGCTCGCGGTGAGCAGCCGGTACCGGCCACGAACACGCTGCGCCTGCTGCACGCCTTCTGGCTCCTGCTGCAGCAGCCGATCACCGAGGAGGACATCGCCCGGCTGACCGGCCCCGCCCGCAAGGCAGCGAAGGCCAAGGGTGTGAAGCGAGCGCAGGCCGACCGCGACGTCTCCGTGATCGACATCCGCAAGGCCGCCCGGCAGGCCAAGCCCGCCGACAGCGACGGCACCAAGCGGCACGTCGAGTGGCGCGGCCAGTGGATCGTCAACGGGTTCTGGCGCTGGCAGGCGTACGGGCCTGGCCGCAAGCAGCGTAAACGCATCTGGGTCGACGGTTTCGTGAAAGGCCCGGCCGACCTGCCGCTCATCAAGCGCAAGCATGTCTATACGGTGAAGGGGTAATCACAGTGAAGTGGTTCCGCAGAAGGACGAGCGCACCGGGAGAAGACATGCTCATCATCGGAGGACCGTACGACGCGCGGTATCTGCTGGACATCCGTGCACCGATCGGTGGCCCCGTCATCATCACTGACGAAACTGGCACCGAGCACGTACATCTCGCGGAGACGACGACGACGTGCACCTACCTGCACAGCGCCCCCGCCGGTGACCGGCCGGTTCCTCCCGCCGTGGCCTCCATGACGGAGCCGCAGTCACCGCAGAGCCCGCCATGCTGATCGACGAGATGATGCGCCGGTATCAGATCGACACCAACATGGGTCACCCGGGGCTGACGTTCTGGTGGAAGAAGGACATCCCCGCCGGGCAGTACAACATTCGCAACCTGACGGCTCTCAACATCGAGGCCCGGCGGGCGTTCCTTGTGATGACTGGCAGCGAGTCACGGATGCTGCAGCACCACACGGTGCGGGTGATGTACCGGCTGCCGCTGCGCCGGTTCAGTACATCGGGAGGCAGCGCCTTGCATCTGATCCCACCTGGCGACTACGGCACGCCGTCGTACTACCGGCTGATCTGGTTCGCCGAAGTGCTCGACATCTGAGTTGACAAGGACTAGTAAAGTCGGGGATGATTGATCCATGACGATGACTCCGAAGAACCCGATGCCAGCCCACGTACTGGTGGACCAGATCTCCTCGCCGGTCAGCGGCGTGCTCGACGACAACTACGGTGGCGAAGAGTCCATTGAGATCACCGAATCCGGTGTACTCACCATCGCTTTCGAGGGGCTGGACGACCGCGACCCGGCGGTGTACGAGAACGACGGAACCGCGCTCTACACCGACTCGACGTTTCAGTTCGTTCAGCGCGAGCGGCTCAGCGACTATCTGTCCGGCATCCTTAGTCCTCAGACCGTTGCGAAGACGATGGAGGACCTGTTCCATGAGTGAGATCTTCGATCTTCTGGGCCTCGCGCCGCGTTCCGAGAGAATGCCGCGAGGCTCGCTGTTCTTCGTCCAGCAGGTTCAGCGGCTGATGCTCGAAGACCTCGGCTATGAGACGGTGATGGAGAACCTGGATCAGCGCGCCCGTGAGGGGATGCTCAAGATCGCCGCCGAGTCCGGCGTCGGGCTCGACATGGACACCTTCCACCGGCACAGTGCCATCGCCTACGCCTTCGGCGATGTCGAGAAAGGCGAATTCCACATGGAGCCGATCGAGCACAGCGTTCACGGTCGGCAAGGTGACATGATTCCGGCCGACACCGTGCCCGACATCTACGAGGTCTTCTGGAACGTGGAGCCCATCAAATGAGCGCCGCGACCAGCGTTGCCGTTGTCGTCGGCGGGCCACGAGACGGCGACAAGATCAAGGACGTCAGCGTGGTCGAATTGCGCGCCAATCAGGCCGAGCGGTGGGGCGACGTCTACGTGCTGTCCATCCTCCACGACGTGAAACTCCCCGAGGGCCAGCAGTTACAGGCATTCCACCCCGCAGCGGTTGGCCTGCTGGGGCGACGCGATGTATGACGAGGACGGTTCTTACTACGAACTGCGCAGCGACGGCACCCGCCGGTATGTCGAGGAGCCGTGGAGTTTCTGGCAGTGGGTCGGTGCCGTCATTGTCTTCGCCTACATGAACGCCCTGCTGGTGACGTCCATCCTCATGTGGTTCCGGTAATTCAGATGTTCTGCGACTGCGGCACCCCGATGGCATACGACCCACCGATGGACCAGTGGGGTTGCCCTCGGGGTGTCTGCCGTCACGTCATCACCGACGAAAGTCTCTACTACTACTTGACACTCTGGGCGTAAGATCGGGCCATGACCCGCATCGCTGGCCTCGTTGTCGCGGTGCTCGCGCTGTCCGGCTGCTGGGCTGACGCCACCCGCGAAGCCTGCGAAGACCTCATCCGCGACCGGCTCACCAAGGTCTCAGCCGCCGACCGCGACGACCTGAACGCCCGCGACCTGGCGCACATCTGCCCCGGAGCGAGCCCCGCACAGCGCGAACGCGCATACGCCGACGTGCTGGCCGAATGATCCTCGATCACTCCGACTTCGCTATCTTCGATGTCGGAGCCGACTGCGGCCCCCTCGATATCGAGGGGTGCGACGCGCTCTAGAATCCGCCAGCCTCAATCAGCGGTTTCGTGTGGATGGTGGCCGTCGCGGTCTGCAGTTCGGCGAACCGGGGGTCGGAGTAGCGCTTTGACCACTCCCTCACGCCCTCTGCGTAGCCCTGACGGACTAGCCAGGCTTCACAGCCCTCTTGGTCCACTGCCACGCATCCGACCGCGCTCCGGCCATCCTGGGCCTGCAGGAGCACTACCTTGACCATCATCACGCCGCCAATCTGAATTTCTCGGGGATCAAGTCTTCGGGCATTCCGAGGGTGCGCAGGATGCCCCAGTCCTCGGCGGTGTTGGTGTAGTGCCGGTCGGCGTCGGCGGGGTCCGGCACCCAGTAGGTCTGCACCTCGATCACTTCGCGGTCCTCCACCTGGATCGACGTCCGGCCCTTCAGGTCGTCGGGGATGTCGGTGCCGACCGTCTGGTTGAACACCATGCGAGCCGCGTCGGGGTCGAGCCCACCGACACCTGCCCGGCCGGTCACGTTGGCACGGTTCTCTCCACCGAACCAGGCAGCCTCCGGCCGCTGCGTCGAGATGACGATGTGGATACCGGCACGCCGGGCCTTCGCCAGCAATTCCGAGATGGCGTTGAGCGCGGGGTTTTTCATGCCGGTGCGCTTACCCCGGGCGGGGTTGTTGTTCCACTCCTCGTCGAGACGCCGCACCAGGTCGCGGAACTCGTCGATGATCACGATGATGATCTTGTGCGATTCGAGGGGGATCTTTTCCTTGCGCAACAGCCGGTAGCGCTCGCGCATCTCGGCCAGCAACTGCAACGGGAACTCCCACAGTTCGTCGATGTCCGCGAACAGGTGAGTGACGCCCGGCCAGCCCTCGAACCCGAGGAACTCGATCTCCTTCGGGTCGATCAGCCATGCCTCGATGTTGTCGTTGTCGCGGGCCGACGCCAGCACGGCCACGACCATGGCCCGCAGCAGTGACGTCTTGCCTCCGCCGGTCGCGCCGATGATCAGGACGTGAGGGGTCAGCAGGAAATCGAACTTACCCTCGGGTGCGATCGGGATGATGTGCCACGGGCGGGTTTTCGCCAGCCCCGGGTGGTTGATCTTCTTCGGCATCGGCGGACGGCGCTTGACGTGCAGCCGGTCACGCCTCTGATCCCAGGTGAGTAGCCAGCGGATGCCGTACTTGATCGCCAACTGGTCGCGCACGTCGGCGCGGCGCTTCTCCTCGCGGTCAGGGAACTGGGTACCGGAGTAGTCGGCGGTGAACTCGTCGGGCAGGCCGTCGTCGTGCATCTTCAGGTTCAGGATCTGCACGTCACCGTTGTCGTTCTTGGTGATCACCTCACGCAGCACACTGGCCAGCCGCTGCGCCGGGTTCTGCTGCTCACGCGGCGTGGTCTTCGCGTCCTCGGCGGACACACCGGCTTTCGGTCCGCGCCACTTGCGGTAGTTGTCGACCGAGATCAGCCCCGCGATACCCAGCGCCGTGGCGTAGGCGATGCTGGTGCGTTCCAGCGGAGGGATCGGCCAGTTCATCAGGTCGGCGAGGCCGTAGCCGGTCAGGGTCGTGCCGGTCAGCAGGCCCGCCGCTGGCAGAGCCCGGCCGAGCGGCGAGCGTTCCAGCATCTTGCGTCGGCGGGCTCGGGCCTGCGCCTCCGCCTTCGTCTTCTTGGCGTGGCAGCCGAGCCCATCCTTGCGGACGCAGAGCACCTGCAGGTTGTCGGGGTCGTGCACTGCGCCACCGTCGATTTCGGCGAGGCGGTGGTCGATCTCGAAGCCCTTGCCGATGACCTCGTGACCGCAGCCTTCGCACAGGATCTTGCCGCCGACGCGGGCGGCGTCGATGACCTGTCGGCGGATCTCCTTGTCCAGTTTCGTGCTCACTGCCACGCCTCCCGATGCCTGGCGGTGGTCACTGCGACGATCGCTGGGGTGATGTGGTCCTCCTTGCAGGCGAAGAACGGCACGAGATGCACGCCGGAGCCACCCTGCATGGAGACCTTGCCGGAGTAGCCGTCCGGGTCCTCGCCGTCGTCCTCAACCCTGACAGGGCAGAGCGGAGCGTCGCAGACCCAGACGTCACGCCGGATTCTCGCCACTGGCAGCACCTTTCGCGTAGAACTTCTCGTGAGCGGCCATCAGTTCGGCGGGCGGGTCCTTCTCGTTATACACAGCCACTGTCCACCCCTGTGGATAACGCTCGTCGAGCAGAGCCTCCCGGCCGAAGTTCCTAGACAGGTCATTGACCAGCCACTCGATCGAGGACGAGACGTGCTGGTACAGCACCTCGCCGGTCGGAGCCATCAGCACGCCGGACAGGTCACCGCCGATACCGAACCGGCCGATGACGATCACCGCCAGCGTCTCCGGGGTGGCCTGACCTCGGCCCGGCTGCTCGTCCTGAAACTTGAATGACACGGTTGGCCTCCCAGGGCGCGCGGTGGTCGAAACATTCGCACGGTCATGGTCGCACAGTCTGCTAGAGGTTGACAAGTCGTTGTCATCTGGTGCAAGATTGAGCCATGACCACATCTGGCCCGCAGGGTCCAATGATCAACCGGAGGAACACCGTGAAGGACGAGCACGTCACGGTCGATGTGACACACGAAGAGGACGGCAATGAGGCGGAGTATGAACTCGCCGAGGCCGAGGACGCCGCCGGTGAGGCGGACGAGGACGAGCCGGTCTATTACGACCCCGCCGACTTCAGCCGAGGGGTGCAGGATGCGCTGCGCGAGCGATCCCGTCCCGAGAATCTCGTGCCCCGCCCGCCTCGCCCAGCCGTCTCGGATGACGACGAGATCGACGCGGCACTGCAGCCTTACACTCTGGCCGACCTGCTGGCCCATGTGGAGCGCCGGATCGGCAAGGTCGTCGCCCCGAAGGACATCCCGCCAGCGCTGAAGCGGCGTCTCGACGACATCAACGCCAACGTCCGGCCCATGACGGTCTCCGAGCGGCTGGAGGACGACACCAACAAGCGTCTCGCCGCCGCTCAGAAGCCGAAGATGTTCGACGGGAACACCGGCCTGAGTGAACGGATGCGCGAGAACCACGCACAGGCTCAGACTGACGAAACCCTCGCTCAGATGCGGAATCTCGACCGCATCTCCGAGCACGCGCAGGCTATCCACACTCGGATTCAGGACAACGGCAACAGCATCCTCGACCCGCTGACCATCCAGCGCCAGCAGGGGGTTCTCGCCCGGCAGATCGCCACGCTCGCCGACACCCTCAAGGCCCGGTCATGAGTGACCTGGCGATCGACCTCGTCAAGCGCAGAGTCGAGGCCGTCAAGGCGGACATCCACACCGACATCGCCACGCTGCGCACCAACCGCGACCTCGGCACGCTCATCGGCAACATGGCCGCGAACCTGAGCAACCTCGCCGACGCCGTCACCGCGACACTGACACTCCTCGAAGCGTCGCAATCCGCCCGCCCCGCACCGGTTATCGATCTGAAGGGCCACTAATGCCGCTGATGGAGTTCCTTCCGCAGAAGTTCAACCGATCGTCGTTGCTGGTGATCGACCAGGCCAACGACATCGCCCGCACCTACGCCGCGCAGGGCTACGACCTGACGCTGCGTCAGATGTACTACCAATTCGTCGCCCGGGACCTGATCCCGAACACGCACAAGGAGTACAAGCGGCTCGGGGCCATCCTGAACAACGCTCGCAACGCTGGTCTGATGGACTGGAACCACATGATTGACCGCACCCGGCAGCAAATCTCGCCACCGGCGTGGGACTCGCCCCGGCAGATCATCCGGGCCTCGGCGCAGCAGTTCCAGCGCGACCTGTGGACCGAGACCGGCCAGGTCACCCGGCCGCAGATCTGGGTGGAGAAAGACGCGCTCGAAGGCGTCATTGCCCGCCCGGCTCGCGAACTGCGCGTGCCGTTTCTGTCCTGCCGTGGGTACGTGTCGCAGTCTCAGATGTGGGCTCGCGGGCAGGAAATGGAACGCCAGATCCGCGCCGGATACCGGCCGGTCGTGATCCACCTCGGTGACCACGACCCGTCCGGCATCGACATGACCCGTGACATCCAGGAACGGCTGTCGCTCTACGCAGGTACGCACATCGACGTGCGCCGGGTCGCGCTGACCATGGACCAGGTCGACGAGTTGAACCCTCCACCGAACCCGGCGAAACTCACCGACTCCCGCGCCGAGGAGTACGTCCTCGAATACGGCACCGAGTCGTGGGAACTCGACGCGCTGGAGCCGTCCTACATCGACAACCTGATCCGCGAATCCATCGCCCCACTGGTCGACGAGGACGCTTGGGTGGAGGGCCTGCAGGGAGAGGCTGAGGAGCGCGAGCGCATGATGCAGGTCGCCACCCGATGGGACGACATCGATGCCTCGTGGCCCGCGATCGAGAACGTGCTGGACAACTGATGGCACGTCATCGGCTGGCGCTGATCAACTGGCGGACGGTCGGCACTGAAATCATCACCGTCACAGCGTTTTTCGTCCCCATGATTCTGTTCGTCTGGATCATGCGGCTGTCGGTCTCGCCCATGAATTTCGTGGTCATGGGCGCGGTCTACCTCTTCATCCGGGCAGTGCAAGCGCTGCTGAACCGCAGATACGACAGGGAGTTCCAGAATGAGCGAACCAATCGCCGAAACATCTACTGAGCCGAGCCCGTTCGACGCAGCACCGGTAACCTACGAGCCGCCGGTGGCGGAGCGCCGTCAACTCGCCGACGACGCTATGGAAATCCTGCTGCGTGGCCGTCAGCGCACCGTGATCGGCACAACGAAGGTCTCGGCCGAAGAGATCGTTACGCTGGCGGAGTACTTGCGCACAGGCAGGCCCTTGTCGCCGGACACGTCACCGACGCCATACACCCTGGTCGACGTCAAGACGGTGGCTCCCGGCGATGTCTTCCTGTATGTGGGGGACACCGAAGCCGAAATTCTCGGCCCGCCGAGGATTGACTTCCAGTCCGTGAAATTGAAGGTCCGCGTGATCAAGACTGGCGACGTCTACAACCCCACGTACGACCCCGCCACCCAGTTGCGGATCGTGCGGCGCGAACCAGTGGAGCCGGTGGACATCTCGAACACCGAAGAGATGGACATCGGCAAGATCCGGGTCGGCGATGTCGTGCTGGTGTCCGGCTGGCCGCTGAAAACGCTGAGCCTGATGCAGATCGACGACACGCTGGTGGAGATGCGGGTGCAGAATCTCCTTGATCCGGCACGGATTTTCCCGTTCGTCTGGAAGCGGCCGACTCAGGTGCAGGTCGTGCTGCCCCGTCCGGAACCTCTCGATGACTAAGCGCTGGGCAGTGCTGCTGCCCGGCGGCACCGTGGACACCGTTACGGCGGAGACTCTTTCGATCTGGGTGAACGGTGTGGCGTGCTTCCGGACCAAGAACACCGGCGACATCTATTACGGCCTTGGTCAGTGGGTCCGAATCCTTCCGGCTGACTAGATCACCGCACCACTGCCCGGAGCCGCACTGCGGCTCCGGGCAGTGGTGTCCCCGGAGTTGACAAGACTTGTAAAGTCGTGCATACTCTACACATGACGACGAAGGGAACATCGTGAAGCGATCCGAGATCCAGATCGGTGACGTCCTCGCCTGGATGCCGCGCTACACCACGCCGCGCTACCAGGATCAGATGTCCGAGCCGGTGCGCATCATCGAACTCGACCGTGAGAAGCCGGTCTTCGCGCACGGCCGGATGGGAGCCGGAGCCAAGCCTCACGGCACCCGCAAGGTGATCATTGGAGTCCGGCTAGACCCGATCACCTTTGAGCCCTGGCCGCCTACGCACATGCGCTCCGGCGAGATCGAAATTGTGCCGAAGAACTGCACCGGCCTGTGGTACGACCGCGTCGAGCGGATGCGCTCCAAGGCCCGGCACGAGCGCGAGGCCACGGCGGAGGCTGAGGCTCGCGCCGCTCGTAACTCGGCGCTCTGGGTGGAGGCGAAGGCCCTCTTCGTCCGGCCCGAGAAGTTCAGCGCGAGCCTCGACTCCCGGGGCCGCGTGTCCATGCCGGTGGAGGATTTCCTCGCCGTCATCAAATCCGCACGCACCCAAGCACTTGACGAGATGGAAGGCACAGGTGGCCGTAATGTCTTACCAGCACCCGATGTTCGCCAGCAAGGCCGCAGCGCTGCCCTACCGTGGCACGGCTGGTTCGTCCGGCTCGACCGCGTCGCAGGACATGGCCGCCGCCGAGGCCGCCGACGGCACGATGGCGGAGCGGCAGCGGATCGTCATGAACGCGCTGGCGCTGGCCGGTCCGCGTGGCGAGACCGTGGCCGACCTGCGCGACGGCAGCAAGAACCACCACGGCAAGATGTCGTCGGCGCTGACCGCGCTGCACAAGACCGGCAAGATCGCCCGGCTGACCCTGCGCCGCGACCGGTGCAGCATCTACGTTCTGCCTGAGCACGTCGAGGGCCGGACCACGGTGCCGCCCGGCGGGAACAAGCAGGCCGAGCGCCCACTACTGAGCCCCGCCGAGGTGGAGTTCGTGGCCAAGGTGCGCGGCCAGGTCTACCACCGCACCGCCGACAACACCCTCATGCAGACGTCCACGATGCGGGCGCTGTTCGACATGATCGAGTACCTCAATGGCTGAGCGCACCGACCGCGTCACGAACGCGGCACTGATCGTTCCGCTGTTGCTGGTCAACACCGTCGCGGTGTACGGCCAGACCCAATGGGCGCACAAGAACCTCACGCCCGACTCCCAGTACTGGCTGGTCGCGGTGGGTTTCGCGTTCGCCGTCGAGTCGATCGGGGTCTATCTTGCCGCCGAGGCCCATCGTGCCCTGCTGGCCGGTGACGCCTCGCTGCGGCTGCGGCTCGGGTCGTATGGAGTCGGCGGGCTGGTGGGCACCCTGAACTACGCCCACTTCGCTCCGGCACTGGACGAGCCGAACGCCAAGGCCATCGTGTTCGGTGTGCTGTCGGCGATCTCGCCGTACCTGTGGGCGATCCGGTCACGGTCGATGTCCAGGGACCGACTGCGGGCGCTCAACCTGATCGACGGTCGGGCGGTGAAATTCACTGCGGCGCAGTGGTTGCTGTTCCCGATCCAGTCGGCTCGGGCGTTCCGGGCAGCGGTGTGGGCCGGGGAGACGAACCCGTCGCGGGCTCGGGCTCTGGTCGGGCTGCAGACCCCGCCGGTGCTGGCCCGGCTGACGCTGGTCTACCACGCTGGTCAGTACCGGCCGGACCCGGCGGGCCTGCCTGACGATCTCGGGTTCCTCGATCCGGTCGCGGCCAAGAAAACCGTGCGTCAGCGGCCACAGGTGACCCACAGGCTGCCTAAAACTCCGGCGCTGGAGGCTGGGGCCAGGCAGCGCATGAAACCGCAGGAGCACCCGTTGTGGGCCGACTGGCGGGGCGATTTCCTGCTCGGCACGCCGTGGACGGATGAGAAGTTCGCGGAGCGGCTCGGAGAGGGTGTCACGGTGACGGCGGCGCGTTCTCGTCGCCAGCGGTGGGAACGCGCGCTGGCCGAACAGGAAGCGTTCGCAGGGGGCGCGCAGGTCTGAAACGGACTAGTAAAGTCCTTGACAAGTGGTGCAATCTCTGCAACGATGTAACACATACCGCACAGGACTGGACCACGCAGCGGACCACCAGACGCTGATGGGACGGGGGTGCAGCCCCACCGAATCGGATGACCTTCGGCCGGTGGGGACCATGGAGCGGCGCGAAGCACTATACGGGCGCAGCAGAGGCTTTTCGCGAGGTCTTGCCGGTCGGGTTCGACACCCACCGCTCCAGCCAGGCACGCACCGGTGGCGTTCGGCCGGACGTAGGATTCACCCATTGGAGTGATCCGGTGCGCTGCCTGCACTACGAAGGGAGCACAGATGCCGTCGCAGTATCAGCCCGCCGATCTGCTGGCGCGGTCGAAGACCAAGGCCATGCGCGACCTGATGACCCTGCTGATCGAGCAGAAGTGGCATTCGGAGTTGCACGACGGCAAGTTGTCGTTCCGTCACCCGCTGTCCGGCTCGGAATTCGTGACGCCGGAGTACATCAGCCCGAACGTCTGGAACGGCGAGTTCTATTGGGCCATGCGGGGAATCAAGGTATTGCTGGTTGCCTACAGGGGCCGGGCCGACGACCTTCGCGCTTCCCTGATGCTCCGCTGGGGCGGGGTACCATGGGTCATCGAACCCGAATCTGAACTGTCCTACAAGAAAGCGATGATCTACGTGGCTGAAGAGTGGCCACGACCGAACATGGTTGCGAAACCACAGTCTTGAGCGAGAGGCGTCAACCTCACCCCCCAGGTGCTTGCTGGATAGCGCCCGGTACGGGATGGATGGCAGCGGAGCATCACTTCTCCTTTCGGATGCGCTCGCGACACCAGTTGGCGCTGGTGGCGCGCGAACTCTGGAGGCGGACGCTAGTCACGTAGCCGACGCCTCGCCGTCACCGCGTCTGACATCGCGCTGGTGACAGGTTCCAGCGCCTCTCGCTCGCCGGTTTCCCCTCGGCTGCTAGTCGCGATACTTCGCCAGGTAGGCGATAGCGGCTAGCAGCCGATCGGGATCGTCTTTCATGAAGCCCAGCGCGGTATTGCACGCCCTGCACAGAACTCCACGTATCCGGCCAGTCTCGTGACAGTGATCCACTGCGCTTGCGGCGTCGCCACAAATTTCGCAGTCTGCCCCCTGCCACATCGCTCGGCCTTCGTCGCTGGGCATCCCAGCGTGATTGCGCTCCCAGCGTCTCCAGTCCCCTCTCTGTGCTCTGCGAGCCACTATGCAGACCAACCGAGGCTTGCCGGACTTCTGCTGAATCGCTAGATCAACCTCCCCGCACTCAAGGCATACGCCTCGTAGCGTCGATGCGTCTTGACTGATCAGCCGATGCTTCCATGTGCCGCCCATCTTGAGATCGTATCTGAAAATCCCCGCCGGGGGGATTCTTCGTCTGGACGGGTTGACAACGTCTCAACTAGTCGTGCATACTTGTCACAACAGCCAATGACGACGAAAGGCACGACGATGGCCCGCACCGCCCGCAAGTTCAGCGCCGAGAGCAACTACGACCGGATCGAGGCAGTTCTTGCCCGCCGTCGCAGCAACGCCGCCGGACCGCACCAGGACAAGCGCCGCCCCCGTGGCGGGCGCAACGGCCAGAAGGTCGCGCTCCGCCGCGAGGTGTCGGTATGAGGGGCACCGTTGACATGACGTCCTGGCCTGGTGACCGCGTCACGGTTGACCAGGGCAAAGGGCAGATCGTCCTGGCCATCAACGAGTCCAGCCTGACCGGCACCATCCTGCTCTACCCCACCACTGCGGAGGCCAAGGTCATCCGCGATCTGCTCGACAACGCCATCACCGAAGCCGAATTCGTCCTGAAAGGACGCTGAGATGCCACGCATCACGCACGTCGCCAAGGCCCAGCAGCGGTTCGCCACGATCCCCGTGCTCGACGAGTTCGGCAACCAGCCGGAAACCGCCGTCATGCGGCGCGACGGCACGCAGAAGACGACCAAGTCCGGACGACCGGTGTTCATGAAGGTCACTGCGGCCGACAAGTCGCAGCCGCTCGACCCGTACATCTGCGACCACTGCCGTAACGAGATCGCCATCGGCAGCGCCTACAAGCACATGACGCCGAAATCCGGCCCGTACGGCGGAACCAAGCGCACCCGCCACGAGGGATGCCCCACCTGGGAAATCTGGGAATACTCGTACTCGCTGGCAGCCCGGCTGGCACAGGTCCAGCACGACGCCGAGGGCAGCATCGACGACATCGAGGACGAGGATGGCGCTACCTCAGCGGCGTCCGACATCGCCGAGCAGATCCGCGAAATCGCTACCGAGAAAGAGGAAGCCGCCCAGAACATCGAAGACGGCTTCCAGCACGAGACCGAGCAGTCGGCGGAGTTGGCCGACCAGGCGGAGCAGTTGAACTCGTGGGCCGACGAAGTCGAGGAAGTCACGTTCGACGACTTCCCTGAGCCCGAGGAGGAGGACTGCGAGACCTGCGACGGCACCGGCGAGATCGATGATCGGGCGTCGGTCGACGGCGATCCGAAGCAGATCGAATGCCCGGACTGCGAGGGTGCGTGCACGATCACGCCGGACGACCCCGACGAGAGCGAGGTCGCCGACTGGATCGAGAACGCCAAGCAGGCGCTGCGCGACGCAGTCGAGGCGTGCCCGCTCTAAGCGCCGTGGACGGGCCGGTCCCCGAAGGAACCGGCCCGTTTCGTGTTGACAGGACTAGTCAAGTCGTGCAATGATTACACCAATGACGACGATGGAGAGGAACCTGAGATGACGATACTCGAACCGCAGGTCAAGAACGATGGCGAGTGGACGCTGCGCGCTGTGCGCGTCGAGAACTACCCTCGCGACGTCTTCGAGATCACGGCCGACCACGACACCGGCGGAGTCACCATCACCACCGGCGAGGGCTACGAGTCGACTCGCGTGGTGCTCGTTCCTTCGCTGTCCGAACTGCGGGAGATGCGCCAGACGCTCGACGACACCATTGCAGACGTCGAAAAGGCGCTTGCCCGGCGGGATCTGCACGATCAGGCCGTCGCCATGATGCGCGTCACCGGCTCCATCGGAGCGACGTACGGGCTCGACCGGTCAGGCATCCCCGGCGGCACCGTGACCGAGGAATCCGTCAAGCGCACCGAACGGGACGTCTACTGCCGGATGTGCGGCGAGGCCGGGCACGACGTCGGAAAGGCCGAGGTGCCCGCCGATGCCTGAGACCCCCAGTTACCCGTCCAGCCCGATCGTTGACGCGCAAGAACTGCTGGCCCACGCCTTCCATGCCGTCCACGTCTCCGGCGCGGCCGGGATGAAGGTGCCAGCAGAGCAGGCGATGGACCTGTGGGACCAGTTGCCGCTTGAGGACAAGATCGCCTACCGCTCCATGGCGCGGGTGATCCTGAGAAACCTTCTGCCGCTGCTCAGTTGAGGTTGACGATCAGCGTCGCGGCACCGAAGAACAGCACCACCAGCACCGACAGTCCGGCGATGACCGCGCTCAGAGTGAGCCGGGAATCGCCGGACTGCTGCTTGTTACCGGCAGCCTCGTACTGAGCCTTCCGCAGATCCGCGATGTCGACCTGCATGGGCCGCAGCGCCTCCGTGAGCGCGATCTGAGCCGCCGTGGCCGCAGCGGCCACCTGAGCACGCATCGCCTCGGCGGAAGCCGCCACCTGGGCCGCCAGAGCCGCTGCCTGGTCGGCGGAGACCTCGGCGGAGCGCTGTACGGCTGCGACATCGACGGCGCGGATGGCGTCGATGCGTTTCGCCTCCGCCTCACGTAGTTCGCGGTCGTGATCGGCGCGCATCTGGGCCAACTGGCGGATGTGGTCATGGTCGAGGGCTCGCAGGTCGTCCAGCCGCTTGACAGCGGCGGTAACCAGGTCAAGGACGTTCTTCGTCGGGTCGATGACCGGCCCGCCGCGCGAGTCAACGCCGATTCCAGGTTCCGTCATACCTCCCACCGTACACTTGACAACTCCTTGTTGACGGGTGCATACTTGTCACATGTCGATCATCCTGCGCTCGTGCGGCGTCTGCGGAGGCCACTGGTCCGGCTACTCGACCGGCGACACCCCCGGCGGAGCCGAGATGTGGCTCTGTCCCAAGCACCGCGAAGCCGAGATGAAGCGGTGGGCGGCATGGGTACCGAAGCCGCAGGACTCCTGCCACGACATCCAGCACCAGTCAGGGCCGTTCTCCGACCTTTTCGTCATCTCCGTTGACGGCGACGAGGTCACGGTCGGTGTTCTCGGGTTCCCTGGTCGCACGCGCGTCATGTCCCGTCACAACCTCGTTCCCGCCCGCTACTGAGGAGATTCAGATGCAGATGCTGCACACGCTCGACGTCGTCGCCGCGAACGGCACCCCGTTCAGGGTGCTGCTGATCCCGGCGAAAACCGAAGGCCCGAACCCGTTCCGGTGCCCGGCGAACAACGGTCGGCCCATGGTCGAGTTCTACGACCGGTCCGGCCACGACACGGACGGCCCCGGCTCCGGCCAGTTCACCGGCGGCTACTACTACCTGACCACCCTGCTCGGGCTCGACCAGTTCGGCCGAACGCCGGTGGACGGCGAGGGCCTGAATCTGCACGGCGGCGTGCCGAAGTGGACCGTGGACGGCGACGCCTACCGGATCGTGCTGGCGTGGCTGCGACTCGTCTCGGACCGGCCGATCGTCGACTGACCTCGCTTCGATTCCCCCGCTTCGGCGGGGGTTTCGTCGTTTGACAGACTTTACAAGACGTGCAATACTTGCACCATGACGACGAAACTCTCCACCAACCGCAAGAACCTTCCGATGACGACGATCATCACGCTTCCGCCGTTCCCGGTGAAGACCGTGCTCGACCTGGTCCGCGAGGCCGGTCAGTGGGCGGCCGAGTCCGACCTGCCCGAAGGGGCCGACGACGACATAGCGCTGACCCGGCTCATCGGCTCATCCTCGCTGTCCATGATCGAGGGCATCGGCTTCATGCCGCTGACCGAGAACCAGTGGGAGCGGCTGCGTCGCCTGCTGCGCGAGGCCGTCACCTACTGGACCGTCGTTGACGACGGTTCGTGGCTGGCCGAGACAGAGGACGCCCTCAACTTCCTTGACGCCTGCTGGGAGGAACTGCCATGGATCTGATCATGGTCACAGCAGGGGCGCTGGTCTGCGTCGTCCTGGTCGGCATGGCTCTCGACGCACTGAGAGACGAGTGGCGTAAGGGAATGCACGCCAAGTTCACGGCGATCATGCTTGCGTTCGTCGTTCTGTTCTCGGCCCTTCTGGTCGGGATCTACCTGGCCACCTACGTTTTCGTGCGGGTGCTGTGATGGTCGAAATCAACGCGCCGCAGCACGGACGCCGGTACGACCAGGTGTGGGTGGTCCGCTGCCAGCACGACAACGGGCTGGTGACCTTTCAGGTGCTGACCGGCACGCAGCGCGGCACCGTCGACACGGACGAGACGATCACCGCCATCAGGTGGGCGAGAGTGGAGGAACTCGAATGAGTCTTGACCGCATGGGTGGAACGACGAAGCGGCGCGCTCGGTGGGAGGCGCTGAAGGCGGCGCTCGACGCGGCCGAGATCCCCTGGACGCTGGTGGGCTCGTACACCGTGAAGATCGGCGGCGAGAAGCCCAGCCGGTATATGACAGCCCGGGTCAGCGAAGGTGCTGACTCGGTGGTGCGGGCGCGGTGGTTCAGTGTCCACGGGCCGATCCAGGACCCCGACTTACTGCTCGGCGCAGTGTCATTGGACCTTGACGGCCTGGTCGACGTGGTGCGGGCCTACCGGAAAGACGGCACGATCCCGAGTTGACAAGGAGTAGTAAGGTGGTGCAGACTGTAGACGGAAACGACGACGACGGGCGGATCGACTACCAGAAGCCGATCCCGATGACCGAGGAGGAATTCATGGGCGGACAGTACAAGTGCAACTGCGGCAACTCGTTCGACAGCGCAGTAGCACTGGCCTTCCACAAGGCCGCAGCGCATCTCGGCCGATGAGCCACGAGTTCGAGGCGCACTCGCGCCGACCTTCGCAATGCAGGATCTGCAAGAAGTCGAAGGCCGAACACGGCGAATGACGCGATTGCCCCGCCAATGGCGGGGCTTTCGTGCGTCCGGAGGGCTTGACAACGCTTGACAAGTCGTGCAATACTTGCACCATACGCATCGACACAACGGAGGCATCCATGGCAGTTGCACAGATCGACCACGTCGCACTTCTGCTCGACTGGTCCGGCTCGATGAGCAGCCGCAAGAGCGCGGTCATCCAGGCCGTGGACGCTCAGGTCCGGGCGCTCGCGAAGCGCTCCGAGGCGCTGAAGCGCGAAGTGCGCATCTCCGTCTACGGTTTCGGCTCCCGCATCGAATGCCTGATCTTCGACACCGACGTGCTGCGGGTGCCGTCGATCGCCAGCCTCTACGAGATCGAGGGCATGACCCGGCTCGCCGACGCCGTGCACAAGGGCCTCGACGACCTGGAGACCACCTCGACGCTCTACGGTGACCACGCCTTCCTGCTCATCGGCATGACGGACGGCCGGGAGAACGACTCGTCAGCGGCGGGCCTGCGCTCGCTGCCCGGTCGGCTTCAGGGTCTGCCGGAGAACTGGACCGTGGGCCTGCTCGTGCCGGACGAGATGAGCCGCTTCGAGGCCGAGGCGCTCGGCTTCGCCCGGGGAAACATCGGCGTCTGGTCCAACGACGTCGCCGAGTTCCGCCGGACGGTCGACGCTTCTGTGGAATCGTTTACATCCTCGCGGATGTCGGGTCAGCGCGGAACGCGGAACCTGTTCAGCACCGGCCCGGAACGGCTGAACACGCAGTCGGTCAAGGCCACGCTCGAATCGGTCGACCCGCGCACGTACCGGCTGCTGCCGGTGCCCGGCGACGGCCGGAGCAAGTACGAGATCCGGGCCTTCCTGGAAGGTGCCGGATTCACGTACCGGCGCGGCATGGGTCACTATCAGTGGATGAAGGGCGAGACCGTGCAGGCCCACAAGGCGATCATGGTTCGCGAGATCGCCACGCACAAGGTCTACACCGGCCCTGAGGCGCGTAAGTTGATCGGCCTGCCGGAAGACGTCTCGATCCAGACCACGCCGAACTACAACCCCAACTACGACGTGTTCGTGCAGTCGAAGTCCCCGACCCGCAAGTTGATCGGCGGAACCGAGGTGCTCGTCGTCGTCTAGATCCGCTCGCACGCTGGCCCCCGCTCCGGCGGGGGCTTTCGTGTTGACAGGACTAGTCAAGTCGTGCAATGATTGCACTACTGACGACGATCGAGGAGAGCATCATGGGAGAGCGCGCCCACATCTACATCACGAACGACCCGGCGACCGGGGACGACCCCACGCGGGGCATCTACTTCCACACCCACTGGTCCGGCGCGGAATGGCCCGAAATTCTGCGGCAGGCGCTGAAGTTCGGCGAGAGCCGCTGGGACGACGAGGCGCAACTGGTCCGCATCCTGGCGTCGCGGATGTTCAAGGACATCGAGGACCAGACCGGCGGAGGCGGCATCAGCGTCACTCTCGGCGAGAGCCAGTGGCCGATCACCATCGTGAACCTGAGCGGCCAGCAGATCCACTGGGTCAGCGACGACGGCGACGAGACCCACCCGGCGAAGTGGAGCGAAGGTATCTCGTTCGCCGACTTCGTTGCGCTGCAGTACGCCTCATACTGGTTCTCCTGAGCATCGCCCACGCTGGCCCCCGCCGAATTGGCGGGGGCTTTCGTGTTGACAGGGACTTGTTGAGTGGTGCATACTAGTCACATGACGACGACATACGCACCGCTCGACAACCCGGACGCCACCACCTACAACGCGGTCGTGCTCTCCGACGACCAGAACGCCGCCGCGCACTTCGACTACCTGCTCCGCTCCCTGATCCTCGGCTTCCCGCACCGGCGCATCATCCAGATCAAGATGCTTCGCGCGGCTGCCAACGCCTTCGGTGCCGAGATGGGGCTGAAGGAGGCCAAGCAGACCCTCGACACCATGACGGCCCGGATGCTGGCCGAGGCGTACCGGCTGGCGCTGTCCACGGTGGTCGGCTCCCCGATTCACGTCGAGGCCACCGAGAAGATCGAGAAACTGATCGGCTGAGTTCGCTCGCACGCAGGCCCCCGTCATTGGCGGGGGCTTTCGTGTTGACAGGACTAGTCAAGTCGTGCAATGATTGCACCATGACGACGACGCAGAGCATCTACCGAGTGTTCGAGACCAATGGCGTGATCACCATCGACGTCGACCACGGTTACGGCCGGATGATGGCGTACAGCGTGCCGACCGGCGCGGGTGCGTTCTCCCAGCAGCACCGGGACGAAGGGCTGGCCGAGGCCCGCGCGAAGATCGAGAAGTTCCTCGCCGACGCCACCGAGCGCCACGGTGAGATCGAGATCCGGCGCGTCACCGTGCTGAACGAGCCCCAGCCTTCCCGCTGGGTTGACAAGTCCTAGTTGAATGGTGCAGACTAGTCACATGACGACGACACCCGAATACAACGTCCACATCCGGCCCTTCCACGACGAGTTCACCCCGTTCTACGACCGGACGGTGACCCGGGATCGCTCCGGCGACGGAATGCGCCTTGACCGCGCGATTCGCCAGTTGCTGCTGACGATGCCGAAGATCCGCGCCATCATCACCCTGCGGGACCTGGTCGGCCTGTCGTACAACATGGGCCTGCGTGAAGCCAAGACCACCGTCGACTTCATGCAGCACCGGATGTACGCCGAGGCCGCGATCGACCTGAGCCGGGCGCTGGTCATCGGCAACGCCGATCAGGTCGTCCGGGCGCACGCCCTGATGGATCGG
>Ga0247770_1000654_pt1 | contig 32355 bp, 29 predicted proteins | sample UWRJL136409B6_FD_179943 | JGI IMG/M metagenome (GOLD analysis project Ga0247770, IMG submission 179943) | Plant litter microbial communities from Arlington Agricultural Research Station in Wisconsin, United States - UWRJ-L136-409B-6 | ecosystem: Environmental > Terrestrial > Plant litter >... | reverse complement strand
CCCCGTTTTCCCTCCTCCGCCGATCCCGAAACGAAAACAGCCGCAGGCGCCATCGCAGCGCCCGCGGCCGTTCATCTCCGTCGATCCATCACCCTCCGCCGCTCACCGCCCGGGTGCGGCGCTACTCCACGCGGGCGATGGCCAGGCGCAGGGTGGAGGGGAGCGCGCCGCCGCCCGAGCCCTGGAGCCGGATCAGCTGCGGCGAGGTGTGCGTCCCCGAGAAGGTGAAGTACTTCGCGGCGCCGCCGTACACCGTCGGCACGCTGATGGCCGGCTGCGAGCCGAAGGAGAGCGCCTGCGGCACCAGCGGGAAGGCCAGGGGGAACTGGGCGGGGAAGTCGGCGCTCATCCCCGCGTAGATGTTGGTCCAGTTCCAGGTGGGCATCTGGATGTCGGCGCTGGCACCGGCGAGCCTGGGGTAGTCGTCGGCGTACAGCGCCAGCGACCACCCGCCCATCAGCTGCTCGATGGACACCCCCGACTGCGCCGCCAGGTTGGCCGTCCCCCGCAGCGTGGAGCCGGTCAGCCCCGTGAGGAACGCGGCGTCGGACGCGCCATGGCGGTCGATGGCGTAGCGCACCAGCGACCACGACACCGCGTAGAAGTTGGAGCCGTCGGCCGGCGTGGCGCCGAAGGGCGAGAACGACGTGGGCGCGGCCATGAAGGCGTGGAGCCCCTGGAAGTGCCGGAACATGTTCAGCGACGGGCGGCGCGGGTTGCTGGCCGTGCACGCCGTGGTGCTGGGGCGCACGTCGCAGTAGATGCTGGTGGGCGTGGCGGCGCTCCCGTACCCGGTGTTCCCCTTCCAGGCCACGTTGTAGATGGAGCCGCGGGCCCACAGCTCCTCGGAGTGCCGCGCCGTCCCCTCCTCCAGCCACGACTGCTCGAAGCTGGCGCCGCTGGCCACGCGGGCCGCCTGCGAGGCCACGTGCTTGGTCTCGTGGATGAAGGTGGAGCGGATGGTCCGGTACCAGCTGTCCGGGGTGTTGCTGGCGAAGCCGGTGCCCACCACGGTGGGCTGCATGGCGTAAAAGTACTCGCCGAAGTTGCTCCCGCCGTTCCCCGCCGCCGTGGGGAACTGGTCGCAGCTCACCACGAAGCCCGCCACGCCGGGGAAGCTGTTGTTGATCACCGGCGTGAACAGCGCGATCAGCACCCCGTTGGCGTCGGTGACGGCGTCGCGCAGCAGCGGGTCGCCGAAGTTGTTGCGGATGATGGGCTCCATGTCGGCGTTGAACTGGTCGCCGATGGCGTTGTAGTACGTCTGCATGGCGGCGTTCGCCCCGGCCTTGAGCCCCGCCGGCGTGGCGTCGTCCTCGTAGATGGCGATCTTGCCGTTGTAGTAGACGCGCGTGGCCTGCACGGTGAAGAAGGTGTTGCAGCCGGGCCCGTTCAGGTCGATCACGCGGATGGTCTTGGTGGCCGGCGGCGGATCGGCGTTCACCACCACGTCGCGGCTGGGCCGCATCCGCGGGTCGCCGGCGAACCGGGCGCGGAGACGGTCGTTCTCGCGCCGGTTCATCTCCAGCACGCGCAGGTGGGCGTCGTCGGCCCGTTGCAGGCGCGCGGCCTCCATCATCCCGTCCAGCCCCGTCGCGCCCATCGTGGGGATGCGCGACGCGGACGCCCGCGTGTCGGCCGCCGCGGGCGCCGCCGGCTCGGTGCCGTCAGCCGAGAGCTGGAAGGCGGCGGCGCTGGTGGGGGTGGTGCTGGTGTTGTAGACCGAGACCACGTATTTGGCCGCGCCGCCGCTGGCGGGGATCTCGTTGCATCCCACCTCCGCCGCGGTGGCCACGATGGCCGCCTGGCCCACGGCCAGGGGGCGCTGCGCCACCTGCAGCGGGTGCGCCAGGGCGCTCCCCGTCCGCCCGCTGGCCGCCACCTGCACCGGCACGCTCCCGGACGAGACGCAGGGCACCGTCACCTGCAGCTGCGTGGTCGTCCCCCCGGTCACCGTGGCGGCGACGCCGCCGATGGTGACGGTGTTGCTGGCCGGCGTCGCGTGGAAGTTGAAGCCGGTGAGCGTCGCCGTGGTCCCCGGCACCAGGGTGGCGGGGGAGACGGCCGTCACCTGCGGGGCGATGGTCTCCATGGCCCCCGCCGGCGTCTCGGTGGCCACCAGGAGCACGAAGCTGAAGGTGGTCACCGTCGCCGGGATGTTCATCTGCCACTGCTTCGCCGACGAGGTCTCGCCCGACGCCAGGATCCCGTCCGCGCCCAGCTCGCCCTGGTCCGTCCCGCCGATCTGCCCGCCGTACTGGAAGTACGACTGCCCGGCCGCCGTGAACGTCCCCGTCCCCGTGGCGTTGGCGATGGTGATCACCCCCGCCCCGCCGGTCACCGTGGGGCCGTCCGCGAAGAGCACGCGCACCCCGTCCACGTGGCGGGTGGCGCCGTCCGTGGTCGCCATCGCCAGGGTCAGCAGGTTCTGCACGGTGACGTTGAACGAGAAGACGCCCCCGCCGTACGTGGCGCCCGACGAGGCCACCCGCACGTACGTCCCCTGCCCGCCCAGGACGTGCTGCTGCAGGCGCGCGCCGCCCGCCGACTGCGCCGTCCCGCCGGCGCCCGGCGCGCACTCCACCGTCCCGCGCTTCACGTCGCCACGGCAGGTGAGCGCCGCGGCCAGCGGGCGGACCACCTCGGGGGGCCGGAGGCCCTCGGGGCCCGTGGAGCGGTCGGCGCACGCCGCCGCCAGGGGGAGCGCGAGGACCGCGGCCCAGCGGGCGCGGGATGCAGCTGGATGGCTCATGGTGTTCGTCCGGAAGGAGAGAACGCGATGGAGAAGGAGGGCGACCGCGAACGCCGGCCGGGACTCGCTCTTTCCCGAAGGCGGCGCTGCGTCGCGGGCGCGTAGCAGCGGAGCCGGGGGACGCAAGGTAATGCGACGTGCATCGCAGGAGTAGCTTTTCGTGCACCGGTTCCGCGCCCAATGCGCCACACTCTCTTCACCGGCCGAAATTCTCCGACCGACGCGCGGGATCGGCGGGAATGGCCGCGTGGTCGGCGGACGGTCGCGCGCGTGCGTGTCCGCAGGTGTGTGTCCGCGGGTGCGAGTCCGCGGGCTGTGTCGCGGGTGCGTGTCGCGGGCCGGATCCGCGGATGCGTGTCCGCGGGCCGTACCGCGGGTGCGTGAACACACCCGCTAGGACGACGGGAAGCCTCGCCAGGGATCTCCGCGTCATCGGGGATCGAGCGGCGAGGCTTCGTGCGTGGTATCGTGGACGTTTCCCTCTTCCGCCGGGGGTTTTCGGGGAGAGGGGGACCGCCCGAGGCATGCGACCGGCCTCTTCGATCCGCCATCTGCCTTTGTTGGATCCGGAACGGAAAACGGCCGCGGGCGCCATCGCAGCGCCCGCGGCCGTCTCTTTCGATCTCGATCCCGATCTCTTGATCCCGATCCGGCGCCGTTCGCTACGGCGCCTCGGCGATGACGCCGAAGGTGTCGGGGTGGCGGTCCAGCGGGCCGGCGAGCCAGACCCGCGCCCCCACCTTCGCGGCCAGCTGCGCCGGGAGGTGGGGAACCGGGAGGCGGCGGCCGTCGCCCGTCACCAAGACCGCGCGACCGGCCTCGCGGGCGATCACCCCGTCCACGGCGGCGACTCCGTTGGCGGAGCGCACCGCCACCCGCTCCACGTGGAAGCGGCGGGGACCCTCCATCATCCGCCCGTGCACCGTCACCTCCAACGCCTGGAGGGCGAGCAGCACCTGCCGCTCGCCCTCCAGCGTCACCGCTCCTCCGCGCCCGTCCGTCAGCACCACCGACGTCCCGGGCTCGGAGCCCACCACTTCCACCGTGCCCCGCAGCGTGTCGGCCGAAGCTGTCGCCACGGGGGCCTCGTTGTCGGCGGAGGGCGGAGCCCCCGGCGCGCACGCCAGCACGGCGAGCGCGCAGGAGGCCAGGAGCATCCGCATCCGCCTGGTTACTGGATGCGGGTGACGGCCACGCGGACCGTCGACGGGATCGCCGCCCCGCCGCTGCCCTGCACGCGCAGGAGCTGCGCGGCCGACTGCGTCCCCGAGATCTCGTACCACAGCGCGCCGCCGCCCCGCAGGGTGGTGATGGCGGTGGGGCTGAAGGTCCCGAAGGAGAGCTGCGTGGGCACCAGCGGGTACGCCAGGGTGAAGCCGCTGGCGTTGGGGTCGGTGTTCAGCCCCGCGTAGATGCTCCGCATGTTCCAGGTGGGGAACTGGATGTCGGCGCTCGGCGCCGCGGCCAGCAGCGGGTGGTCGTCCGCGGCCAGCGCCAGCGACCATCCGCCCAGGATCTGGTCGATGGAGACGCCCGACTGCGCGGCCAGGTTGTCCGGCCCCACCAGGAGCGACTGCGTCAGCCCGCCCAGGAAGTCCGCGTCGGACGTGCCGTAGCGGTCGTTGGCGTAGCGCACCAGCGACCAGGAGATCGCGTAGAAGTACGAGGCGTTGTCGCTGGCCGTGGGGCCGAACGGCGACAGGAGGCGCGCGTTCTGCCCGAACATCTCCGTGTACATCGGGTTGAAGTGCCGGAGCATGTTCACCGACGGGCGCCGCGGGTTGGCGGTGCACTCGGCCGCGGTCGGACGCAGGTCGCAGTAGATGTTGACGGGGTTGGCGAAGGAGCCGAAGCCCGTGTTCCCCTTCCACGCCACGTTGTCCACGGCGTTGCGCATCCACAGCTCCTCGGCGTGGCGCGCCGTGCCCTCTTCCAGCCACGAAGCCTCGTACGACGAAGCGCCGTTGGCCACGCGCGCGGCCTGCGAGGCCACGTGCTTGCTCTCGTGGATGAAGGTGGAGCGGATGGTCCGGTACCAGTTGTCCGGCGTGTTGCCGCCGTACCCGGCCGCGTCGGTCACCGGCTGGTAGGCGTAGAAGAACTCGCCGTGGTTGCTGGCGCCGTTGGACGCCGTCCCGCCGACTTCGTTCCGGCCGGTGTAGGGGCCGCCCGGCGCGTACGGCGTGGTGGTGGTGTCGTTGTTCTCGAACTGGTCGCAGCTCACCACGAAGCCCGCCACGCCCGAGAACGAGTTGTTGATGCGCGGCGTGAACAGGGCGATCATGATCCCGTTGTTGTCGGTCTCGGGATCGCGGCGGAGGATGTCGCCGAAGTTGTTGCGGACGATGGGCTCCATGTCGGCGTTGAACTGGTCGCCGATCTTCTGGTAGTTCGCCGCCATCGACGCGCTGTTCGCGGCCTTGAACGCCGCCGGCGTGGCGTCGTCCTCGTAGATCGCGACCTTGCCGTTGAAGTACACGCGGGTGGCGTTCAGCGCGTAGAAGCTGCTGCAGATGGTCTGCCCGGCCGGCGGCGAGATGTTCGACACCCGGAACTGGCGGGTGAGCGGCGCGTCGGCGTTGACCACGTTGCGCCGGGGCTTCAGCTGACGGTCACCGCCGCCCGTGCCGATCTCGCGGCGCAGACGCTCGTACTGCACGCGGTTGCGCTCCAGGAGCTGGTAGTGGAGCGCGTCGGAGCGCTGCACCTGCGCCACGTTCATGATGCGGTCCAGCGACATCGGCTGGCCGGCCACCGCGTCCGGAAGCTGCGCGGCCGAAAGCTGCGCGTTCGGCGACAGGTCGGCGTCCGGCGAGGCCGTCAGCTGGAACGGCGAGTTGGACGCCGGCGAGCTGCTGGCGCTGAAGACGCTGACGATGTAGCGCGCGGCGCCGCCGGCCGAGGTCAGCTCGTTGCACGCCGACTCGCTCGCGCTGGTCAGCACCAGCGCCTGGCCGACCCCCACGGTGCGCTGCGTCACCTGCAGCGGCGCGGTGGCGGTGGCGCCCTTCATCCCGCCCGTGGTCACTTCCACCGGCACGTTGCCGCTGGAGACGCAGGGCACGACCACCGTCAGCGAGGTGGCGGTGGCCCCGGTCACGGTGGCCACGCGGCCGCCGATGGTCACGGTGTTGTTGGCCGGCGTGGTGCTGAAGTTGGTGCCCGTGAGGGTGACCGTCGTCCCCGGAACCATGGGGTTGGCGGAGACCGAGCTCACCTGGGGCGCCACGCTCACCTCGTTGCCCGCGGGGGTCTCGGTGGAGACCATCAGCAGGAACGTGAAGTTGTTGACGGTGGACGGCATCTTCAGGCGCCACTGCTTGGCGCTGGAGACCTCGGCCGAGGCCAGGATCCCGTCGGCGCCCAGCTCGCCCTGGTCCACTCCGCCGATGGAGCCGCCGTACTGGAAGTACGACTGGTCGCCCGCGGTGAAGGTCGCCGTCCCCGTGGCGTTGTCCACCGCGATGCTCCCCGACCCGTTGGTGACGGTGGGCTCCTGGTGGAAGAAGACGCGAATGCCGTCCGGGTGGCGCGTGGCCCCGTCCGACGTGGCCATGGCCAGGTCGATCAGGTTCTGCACGGTCACGTTGAAGACGAAGTTGCTGTCGGCGGGCGTGTACGCCGCGCCCGACGAGGTCAGCCGGACGTAGGTCCCCTGGCCGCCCAGGATCTGCTGCTGGAAGCGGGCGCCGCCCTCGGAGAGGGTGCCGGGGGCGCACTCCACGGTGGCGTTCTGCACGTCGCCGCGGCAGGAGAGCACGGTGGTGCGGCGGCCGTCGGGGGCGATGGGATCCGCCCCCGGGCCGGTGGCGCCACGGTCGGAGCACGCCGAGGCGAGAATCGGCAGTGCGGCGAGGCCGGCGACCCACTGAAGGGTTCGACGACGGGAGACGAGCGCGAAAGGCATGGCGTCCAATCCGGGGAGAGGTTCACGCGGTGCGCGGGAAAACGCGCGGGGACGGATCAACGGCGGTGGGACACTCGGAGGGCTGGAAGGGAAAAGCCTCCGAGAAACTGCTGTTTCAGCATGGGGTAGCAGACGCAACTCAAAGAAAGTAGTGCAGACACGCCCATGTGGCAAGGCCCGCGACTCGTAGCGCAAGTGATTGCTCCCCATGGAGTTGCGGAACGTCTCACGCGTACATCGCAACGGCCCGGAAGGTGCTGTTGATCGTTTCCTATCGCCAATGAATGTCTCATCCGGCCCCCTGCTGACCCACCGAACACACCTCCCGCGCCGCGCCTATCGAACGATCGTTCGTCTCAACCCTCTATCACACACGCAGATAAGGCGTATCCGACGCGGAGGGTGCACGCGCGGCGCGCCATTCACGGCGAAGCCTGGCCGTCTGATCGAAATGCCTCGATCCGTCCGGGTCGTTGGTCCCCGCGGCCGTGCCGCCTGGATCCCCCGCTCCCCAGGGTGAGCCCGGACCCGCCCGCCGGCCGGGGAGATGCGCGTCGGTCTCCTGCCATCCGGCACTCGACGGCGGCGCTCGATCCCACGATTCTCATGAGGCCGCGAAAGATCGGATGCTCGGCGCAGCGGCGGTGCCGGATTGCGTCGGCCCACCCGTCCAGGGAGTGAGGAAGCAGTGAAGCGGCGAATCCGGGCGTGTTCGTGGATGGTGCGGCTGTCTCCGGCTCTGGTGGCCGTCTCGTGCGCTCGGGGCGCGCCGGCGCCGGTGGCGTGCGCGAGCCTCCCCGGCAGCGGAGACTGGCTCCTGGAGATGCGGTCCAGCCAGACCGCCTACCAGGTCGCGGGGCGGCTGCGGTTCGGTGGGGAGGCGGCGCGGGCGGAGGTCGTCGCCACCACGTCGGAAGGCACCCGCGAGCCCATCGACGCACCCGTCACCCGCATGGAGACGCGGGGAGACTCCGTGTTCCTGGCGTTCGCTCCCGTCGGGTTCGACCTGCGCGGACGCTGCCTCTCGCCGTCGCGGCTGGAAGGCACGTTCTCGGTCCCCCAGCCTCCGTTCGAGCCGATCCGCGGAGCGTGGGAGCTGCATAGGCCGTAGCGCCTCCCGCCGGCCAGCCGCGCCGACGGGGACGAACCGCCGTTCGATCCGCCGCGCCGCCGCGCTTCAGATCCCCTGCTCGTGGAAGAGGCGGAGGCGCAGCTCGGCCCGGTCGCGCAGCCGCTCCGGGGGCCACGACTCGGCGTAGGCGGTGATGGCGTCGGCCACCTCGCCGCGCACCTCGCGCCACGGCGCTCCGCCGCGGCGAAGCCCCGCGATCCACCAGCCGGGGACCAGGTCGGCCAGGGCGAAGAGGTCGGCCACGCGCTCGGCGTGGGCGGTGAACCCCTCGTGGGCCAGGTAGACGGCGCCCTCCACGTCGCCGGCCAGGACGTGCGCCACCTCGTGGCGGAGCGCGAAGAAGCGGTCGGTCCGCTCGGCGGAGCGGTTGACCAGGATGGGATAGACTCCGGCGCACCGCGGCAGCGTCATGGCCACGGTGTCGGAGCGAAAGGGAAAGATCTCGACGTGGCAGCCGGCGGCGGCGAGCAGGTCGCCCACCTGGTCGGTGCGCACGGGGGCCCGCGGCCCCGCGTAGTCGGCCACGGCGCGGCGCGCCACGGCCACCATCCACCCGGCGGCCGAGATCACGCGACAGCCATCAGCATCCATCATGGGAGAAACCCTCCGGTCGCGCGGTGTGGTGCCGCTACCCCGCCCGCACCGTCCCGGCGGAAGCAGCGTTCCGCCGGGGCCCATCCATTCGTCGGCGGAGTATGGTAAACCCCGCTGCCCTCCCATGTTCCGCCGATTTCTAATCGATCGCGATCGATCAACGGTTCCCGCGCGGGTCTCCGTGGGACTGCCAGGCAAACCCCGTCTCCTCCTCCTCGACCGTCCCCGTGGCGCCGATCCTTTCTCCTCCTACACCCCGCACCCCCGCACCCCCGCCCTCGCCCCCGCCTCCCCTACAACCGCCCCCCCTCCACCCGCTCCCGCAGCTCGTACCACCAGTCCGGGAGCATCCCCCGGGCGGTGAGCATCCGCCGGAGCCCCTCGAGGGCGTCGAGCTTGCGCAGCCGCTCCTCCCCCGGCGGGGCGATCCCCTCCACGAAGCGCACCATCGCGTCGAAGGAGACGAACAGCTCCTCGGTCTCGCGCTCCACCTCCCCGTCCTCGGCCACCCCGTCCGGGGCCCCCCGCCCGGTGCGGATCCACTCCGACGACGCCCCCCCCAGCTCGGCGATGCGCTCCAGCGTATATGCATGCGGCACCGCGCCTCCCGTCTCCCAGCGGGCGATGGACCCGCTGTGCACTCCCAGCCGCCGCGCCAGCTCCTCCCGGTCCCATCCCTGTCTCTCGCGCAGCGCCCGGATACGGTGTCCGATCGCGCGCCGTTCTTCGACGACCATTCGTTTCCCCCCGAAATGTGGCGAGGCCAATGGGTTGACCACCCGTTTCCGTCTTGCTAGATTCGTTAAGAGTGTTAAGCGACTCGTATCCAGTTGTCAATGTTCCCGTTTGCGTGGACCCTGGACACCGGCGTTCGCGGGCCGCGCGGGAGCCACACGATCGGAGAGGCTCATCATGCACGATGCGTTCGAGAGCCGGGGTCCCGGGGCCCCGCCGGCGCCGGTGCGCCGGGTGCTCCGCCGCCCCGTCCCGCCGGTGGGCGTGGAGGGGGAGGAGGCGGACGGGGGGCGGCTGCTGCGGCCCGCGGCCAGCTGCCCCCGCTGCGGGGCCCGCCCCGCCATGCGCGTGACCGCGGCCATGGTGCGCGCCCTGGCCGGGCACGACGCGGGAACCCGGCTGGCCACCTACCAGTGCCAGCGCCGCGGCTGCGGCGCCATCTACGACCTCAGCGTCGGCGCGTACCTGCGCGCCGGCTGACCGGACCCACGCGGCCGTTCCCCCCGGCCCCTTCCGCGGCGGAGCCTCCCTCCTCCCGCCGCGCCACACTCCCGAGACCCAGGCCGCGCCACAGGCGGCTTTGCCGAGCCCCATCACGGGACGGCGCCGCGGCACCGCCGCGCGCCCGGAGCCCGTTCCAACTCGCGCTTTCGCGATCTTGCGGGAGGGTCACCATGGAATGCGTCTACAGGTTCGCCGGGGGGCGAAAGATGTTCGCCCAGTACCTGGCCGTCGCGCTGATGACGGGGATGGCGATGTGGATGCGCCCCTCGTTCTGGGAGTACGCGCTGGGCATCTGCGCCGCGCTGGGGATCGCCGTGGGCGGGGTGGCGCTGGAGGACGCCAGCCGCCACGCCGCGGCCCCCCAGGCCGACGCCGGGGAAGCCAGCCCCGGATACCACCGGCCCGGGGACTGGCGCCCCGAGCCCCAGCCGGAGGTCGACGAGCCATGACGCGCGCCGACTTCCTCCGCCGCCTCCAGGCGTTCCTGGACGCGGCGGGCATCCGCCACTTTCGGGCCTACGAGCTCTGCGACGTGGGCCGGGCGCGCGCCCTCAGCGACGGGCGCGAGGCCGCCCTCAAGGCCGCGCCCGCCGACCTGTGGGGAAACGTCCTCCCCACGCTGCGGGTGCTGGAGTGGCTGCGGGGCGACCTGGGAGGCCGCCCCGTGCACGTGCACTCGGCGTACCGCGACCCGGCCTACAACTGGGCCGTGGGCGGCGCCACCTACTCGCTGCACGTGGCCTTCAACGCGGTGGACTTCTCCGTGGCGGGGGTGGAGCCGCTGGCGCTGGCCCGGCGGCTGATCGAGCACCCGGAGGCCCGCCGGTTCGGGGTGGGGGTCTATCCCGCCTTCGTTCACCTGGACACCCGCGGCACGCTGGGGCATCGCGCGCCGGCGCTGTGGGGACAGCCCGAACGATGGTGGGGGTGACGCTGGCCCCGCTCACCCCCGCCGCGGCGGGCGCCGTCCCCGGCGCGGCGGTCCCCGACGATCCCGTGGCGGGCGCCGCGGCGGCGGGGGGGCTGGAAGCGGCGGACCCGCTGAACACGGTGGGGCTGGCGCTGCTGGCCTACGGGCTGGTGCAGCTCCTCTCCAAGGTGATCGACAAGCTCCCGGTGTTCAAGGCGGGCGGCGAGCACCACGCGGGCTCCTCCGGCGGCTTCGGCCCGGACGACCGCAAGCGGCTGGAGCGGGTGCTGGAGCAGGTGATGGCCGACCACCAGCGGCTGGAGCGCCTGGACGAGCTTCTCCGCGACGTGGTCGAGGGGACGCGCTGGATGGCCGAGATGCGCGCCCGCGACCCCCGCGACGGCGAGCCCGTGTGGGCCTGCCGCGCCCGCGCCCTGGCCGATCCGCTGGCCGTCAACCAGCGGCTCACCGGGCAGGCGCTGGACGAGCTGCGCGGCGCCAACGCGCGGCTGGACAACATCCTGCGCAAGCTGCGCGCGCTCTGGATGCGCGTGGGCCGGCGCAAGAAGGATCGCGGATAGATGGGACGGTGTGTCCCGATCCGAGCTTACCGGGATGATGGCTGCCGGGCGGGGGAGCGTCCACGGGGCGCTCCCCGGTCCGCGCCCGTCGAGCTGGGCGGAGGGTGTGACGAAAAAGCTTGACGGGTTTCGTGCCTCGGATTAGCTTGTCGCACACCTCCCGATCTGCTACGCCAGAGGATCTTGCGCGACAGCGGGCTTCGGGGGGCGGTTCCCTCCGCTCGGCAGCTCCCAGAGTACGGCGAGTACGAGAGATGGCCATCCACCCGGCCCCTGGGCCGGTTGTCGTCAATGCTCGTCCCCAAACCGGGGACGTCGTCGGAAATGCCCATGCGCGGGGGGCAGAACGAGTCCCGCGCGATGAACAACGACCTGGGAGTTCCGCCATGCGCAGCACCGGTACCGTGAAGTGGTTCAACGACGCGAAGGGCTTCGGCTTCATCACCCCCGAGGACGGCGGCAAGGACTGCTTCGTCCACTACTCCGCCATCACCGGCAACGGCTTCCGCTCGCTGGCCGAGGGTGAGCGGGTGGAGTTCGACCTCGTCGACAGCGCCAAGGGCCCGGCCGCCGAGAACGTCGCCAAGGCCGAGGCCTGATCGACATCGTCCGTCAGCCACGCCGAGTACGAAGCGCCGCCCGGGAGCCATCCCGGGCGGCGCTTTTTTCGTTGGCGATCTGGATCTCCCGTCACACCGGCCTCGCCCTGCACCATTCCTTCCGACGGTCATCCTGAGGCCGGTCACGCCGAACCCGTCGTCGGCACCAGCTTCCGCAGGCCACAGGATCTGGAGCCGGCATCGCAACGAACCCGGCCTTCCTCACCCGGGCCGGAGATCCGGGATCCGGCGTCAGAACTCGCCGATGAAGCCGATCTCGGGCTTGAGCTCGTGGCCCAGCTGGGTGCGGACGGTGTCCTGCGCCAGCTCGATCAGGCCGCGGATGTCGGCGGCGGTGGCGCCGCCCAGGTTGACCAGGATGTTGGCGTGCTTGTGGAAGATCTGCGCGCGGCCGTTCGGCAGCACGTAGCCTTTGAGGCCCACCTGGTCGATCAGCCGGCCCGCGCCGATCCCCTCCAGCTTCTGGAAGATGGAGCCGGCGCTGGGGTAGAGCCACAGGTCCGGGTGCTTGTCGTCGCGCCACGCCAGGTTCTCGCGCATCACGGTGCGCAGCACGTCCTGCGGCGTCGGGTCCAGGCGGAAGGTGACGTCCAGCACCACGTCCTTGCGGTCGTGCAGGATGCTGTAGTCGTAGCCGAACCGGAAGTACGCGTGGTCCACCTCGCGCACCTCGCCCTCCTCGGAGAGGATGGTGGCGCCCTCCACCACCTCCTCGATGAACATCGTCCGCTCGCGCTCGGGCGCGGGGGAGAGGAAGTGCAGGTTCTGCCACACCGCGCCGCCCACGGTGCTGGGGATCCCCACGAAGTGGTGCAGCCCGCCCAGCCCGCGCGAGACGGTCTTGTCGATCAGGTCGATGTACACCTCGGCGCCGGACCCCGCGCGCACCCGCCGCTCGTCCAGGAAGTCGATCCCCCGCACCTCGTTGCGGATCACCAGCCCGCGAAAGCCCCCGTCGCCGATGAGGATGTTGGCGCCCATCCCCAGCAGGAAGAAGGGGATCTCCAGCTCACGCGCGGCCAGCACCGCGTCGGCCAGCTCCCGCGGGGTGCGGGCGCGGTAGAGCAGGTCCGCCGGCCCGCCGATCTTGAAGGTGGTGTACGGCGCCAGCGGCACGTCGCGCTCGATGCGGCTCGCGTCCAGCCGGGCGGCCAGCTCGTGGATCGGCAGGCCGAGGGTGTTCGCCTGGGGCATTCGTCGGATCTTTCCGGTTCGGGAAGGGGGATCGACCGCCCCCAGAGTATTCATCCCGCCCGCGTTCGCAAGCCCGGTGCCCACGACGGGTACGACGATCAGCCCGGGGCGACGGATGCCGATCGCGCCACCGAGGCCCGTCGATCACACGATCGTTCGCGACGAGCGAGAGAGCTGCTCGTGATTCCGGGCCGTGGAGCGCTCCGCCGGCCGCGGCGCCCCCTCCTGATCGCTGGGGCGATCTGTCCTCCCCCGTTCCGGAAGAGGTTGGCGGGCGAAGGATCTCGTGCGCGCAGAAGTTGGCGACGCGGTAGAAAAGACTCCCTCCCCAACAGGCGCCCCGCCTGTGGGGGAGGGCTGGGGAGGGGGCCGCCGCGGCATGCGACGCCGCCCATCGAGACGCCACGATCCAGCCGCATCGCATCGCCCCAACGAAAAGCCGCCGCCCGACCGAAGTCGAGCGGCGGCGATCGTATCCATCTCCCTTCCGTCAGCGTCCGCCGGGGATCACCAGCAGCTTGCCGACGGTGAGGTTGGAGGTGCTGATGTCGTTGGCCGCCTTCAGCCGGTCCACGCTGGTGCCGTGGCGCCGGGCGATGGTCCACAGGGTGTCGCCGCGGCGCACGCGGTAGGTGGTGCGCTGGGCGGAGCCGCGCGCCGACGAGCGCGAGGACGACGTCGAGCGATTGCGGGTGGACTGCGCCAGCCCCTCCTTGGGCTTGCGGCCGATGTGCGCCAGGTACTGCCGCGGAAACACGGCCACGTGGAAGTGCGGCGGGCGATGCTCCTCGGTGGCCTCCACCGCGCCCGCGTCCTCCAGGTACAGCAGCGTCTCGCGCAGGAAGCGCAGGCAGCTCCCCTTGGTGGGCTTGCGGATGTCCACGCCCATCCCCGTGGGGTGCACCGACTTGTCCACCGAGTTGAAGAGCCGGTACGACGTGGGCCGCACGGCGCTGGTCACCACCATCCGCTCGCCGCACGCGTCGCGGTACTGGCTGGCGAGCCGCTGGATGAAGGTGCGCGTGGTGGGGAGCGCGTACGGAAACGTCACCTGGTGCAGGCGATAGTCCGAGTTCCCCGAGAGCCGCACCAGATCGCCGCGGCTGGCCGCGGAGCGCACCCCCGTCCCGGAGCGGAAGAAGGTGAGGTCGTGCTCCTGGGCCTGGTCGTACATGCGCTCCACGCTGGGGCGCGAGCCGCGCAGCGTCTGCCCGCGGGCATCCCCGGCCGCCAGGCCCAGCGCCAGCGCGAGGGCGGCGGGAGCGATGATGATATGAGAAATTCGCATGGCCGCGAACGGTTGGACGAGCGGAAGCGCCGCGTCAGGCCAGGAAAACGGCCCGCACGCCTTCGGATCAGGATCTCGATCACTCCGGAGCGCCCCGAATGCCGCGCCCCGAATCAACTGTACCCGCAAACGTCCCTGCGGGCAACGCTTACCCCACCACCCCACCCCGTTTCGCAAGAATCGGCGCGGGAGATGGATCACGATCGATGGGCGACGACGATCCACATCCCCCGATCGCCAGTCCCGATCACCGGATTCCGCACCCAACCCTGCCATTCGCCAAAAATGTCCATCCTGAGGCCGGTCACGCGGCGACCGATGCCCTCACAAGCTCCCGCAGGCCGAAGGATCTAAAGCCGGCCCCGCGACAAACTCGGCCTGTTCCGCGGCCCAAGCGATAGATCCTTCAGTCGCTCAGGCTCCCTCGGGATGACACTTCCAGGTTCATCTCGGATGCGCAGCCGATCGGGAAAACCTGGTATGATCGTCCGATCGCAATCGATTCCATCATCCCGATCCCCCGATCCCCCGATCCCCCGATCCCCCGATCTCCCGATCTCCCGATCTCCCGATCCCCGATCCCCGATCCCCGATCCCCGATCCCCGATCCGCCGATCCGACTACTCCGGCGTCGCGAGGCCGGGCGAGCGGTCCTTGCCGTAGAGGTGGCGATACACCTCGGCGTTGCGGAGGACGACCTTGACGTACTCGCGCGTCTCGGCGAACGGGATCTTCTCGCGGAAGGCGTCCACGTCGCGGCCGTAGCCCAGCTCGGTCTTCCAGCGGTCGGCGCGCGAGGGGCCGGCGTTGTAGGCGGCCAGCGCCAGGTCGGGGGCGCCGCGGTAGCGCTTGAGCTGGTCGCGGAGGTAGCGCGAGCCCATCCGCAGGTTGATCTCGGGGACGGCGAGCAGCTCCGGAGAGAAGTTGCGCACCCCGGCGCCCGGCGCCAGCCACTCCCCCGTCGCCGGCATGATCTGCGACAGCCCCGTCGCCCCCACCCACGAGCGCGCCCGAGGATCGAACGACGACTCCTGCCGCACCAGCCCGGCCAGGAGCCAGGGATCCACGTCCACCCGCTCCGCCTCGTCCACCAGCAGCTCGCCGTACGGGAGGGGGAAGACGACGCGCAGCAGCCGCGCGTCCCACGCCCCATTCCGCCGCTCCAGCAGCGCGCGGCCGATGCGGATCCCGTCCACCGTGTGCCCCGCGTCGCGCACGCCCTCGGCCAGCACCAGGAGCGCCAGCGGGCGCGCGTCCAGCCGGCGGCGCGCGGCCGCCAGCTCGTCTTTCCAGGCGTCCTTGAGCCCCGCCTCCTCCAGCAGCCGCAGCCGCGCCACCGCCACGCCCGCCGCCGCCGAATCCGCCGCCGACCCGCCCCATCCGCCGGCGCTGCGCCCCGCGCCGGCCAGCGGGTCCACCCCCAGCCGGTCCGCCGCGCGCACCGCGTGGTAGGCCACCGGGTCGGCGGCGATGGCGGCGGCGTACATGGCGCTGGCCCGGTCGCCGCGGCCGGCGCGCTCGTGCAGCACGCCGGCGCGGTAGGCGGCCTCGGCCGTCTGCTCGCCGCGCGGGTAGCGCTCCACGTACTCCTCCCACGCGCGCGCCGCGGCCGCGGGGTCGTCGTCCTTGAGCGCCCGGTCGCCCACGCGGAAGAGCGCCTCGCGCGCCTGCGGCGAGCGCGTGGCGGCGGCGCGGCGGTAGCGGGTGATGGCCGTCGCCCGGTCCTTGGCCTCGGCGCCCAGGAGGAACCAGGCGCTCCCGGACGCCGCCGTCCCCGCGCGGCGCTCGGCCACGCGGCGGACGGCGGCCCATCCCTCGTCCGCCTTCCCCATCCGCACCAGCGCGCGTCCGGCGTACAGCTCCGCCTCGGCCACGCTCTCCGAATCGGGCAGCGTCTCCGCCGCCTGCGCCAGCCAGACGCGCGCCGGCGCCAGGTCTACCGCCTCGAAGAGGAGCCGGCCGACGCGCAGCCGCACCTCCGGCGTCTCCGCCGCCCCGCGCGCCACCGCCGCGCGCAGCGCCTTCGCCGCCAGCCCCGGCTTTCCCGCGGCCTCGTACGCCGCCGCGCGGGCCGCCTCCTCCTCCGCCGTCCGCTCGCCGGAGAGGCTGCCCAGGAACGCCGCCGCCGCCGCGCGCTCCACCGGCGCCGCGTCCGGGCTCGCCGCCACCATCCGGGCCGCCTCGCGGGCCTCCGCGCCGCGCCCGGTCCGGGCCAGCAGCCGCGCGCGCTCCAGCGACAGCTCGGCCGCCAGCACCGCGTCGGCCGAGGCCAGGGCGCGCGCCTCGTTCTCCAGCCGCGCCGCCGCCGAGGCCGTGTCGCCGCCCTTCAGCCAGAGGCGCGCCTCGGCGCGGGCCAGCCGCGCGCGCGCCGGGGCGCTTCCCGTCCCCGTGCCAGCCAGCGCCGTCCCGCGCGCGCCGGCCGCCGCGAGCGCTTCCGCCCGGAGCGCCGCCATCCAGTCCCCCGCCCCGGGCACGTCGCGCGCGGCGGCGGCGAACGCCTGCGCCGCCTCGGCGTGGCGCCCGGACTCGCGCAGCGCCCGGCCCAGCCGCGCGTTCGCCATCCCTCGCGCCTCGCCGGACGCGCCCTTCACGTAGCGCCGGTAGAAGCCCGCCGCCGAATCCCACTCGCGCTTCGCCTCCTCCGCGCGGGCCAGCAGGAGGAGCCCGGCGCCGCCGTCCTCCTCGGCCAGCCACTCGCGGCCGGAGAGGAGGCGGCGGACGTGGCTCCAGCCGTCCCACCCGGCCGCCGCGCGGGCGGCCAGCAGGGTGACGGCGGGCGGCGCGTCCTCGCCGTCCTCCACGTAGTCGCGCAGCTCGTTCCAGGCGGCCCAGGGGCGGCCGTCCTCCAGCTTCGCGCTGGCCTGCCTCGCCGCGATGAGCATCCCGGCGTGGCCCAGGCCGCGGAACGGGTCGCTGACCATCCGCTGCTCCAGCGTGGTCACGCGCGGAACGCTCTCGCGGAGGCCGCGCTCGCTCCAGGCCGTGCCGATTGCAAGGCCCGTGGCGATTCCGGCCACCCCGGCGTAGCGGACGATCTCGGAGGAAACCTTCATGTCGGATGCTGCGGGTTCCGCGGGACTGCTGAATGTGCGGGCAGGTGGGGCGCGCGCGATCCCACCGGGGCCGCGTCGCTCCACCGCGCGGGTGGAGCACGATCCGGGCCGGATGTGATTCCGTTGCAGCGGCTTAGCGAGCCGCCGGGACTTTCGTGAGGATGCCTGGTGAGAACCCCGCCCGCGCCCCGGATGTTCCGCCGGGGGCCGTGGGAGGGATGGAGGATGCGCAGCCTGGGTGGCGAAACAGCTGGGTCTGTCGCGGGGCCGGACATAGGTCCTTCGGCCTGCGGATCTCCTTGCGGGCGATAGAGTCCCGCTAGGCCGGCCTCAGGATGACGGGATTGGGGTCGCGGTTGGATGTGGAATCTGGCATCGGGGATGACCATCCATCCGAGGAATGCAGATTCGAATCCCGGCGTGGGTGCGATGAGCGAAGCCCCGACAGCGGCCTGCGCTGTCGGGGCTTCGTCATGCTCTGGCGATCACACGAGTGGAGACGGCCGGCGGCTCAGTGGTAGAAGAGCCGCAGGCCGGAGAACGCCATCCACATCCCGTGCTGGTCGGCGGCGGCGATCACGTCCTCGTCGCGGAGCGAGCTGCCGGGCTGCAGCACGTAGCCCACGCCGCTCCGGGCCGCCCGGTCCAGGTTGTCGCGGAAGGGGATGAACCCGTCCGACGAGAGCGAGAGCCCCGACGACCGGCGCAGCCACTCCTCCCGCTCCCCGGCGCCGATCGGCACGGGCCGCTCCTCGAAGCTCGCCGCCAGGGCGTCCATCTCGTGCTCCCGCAGCCCGTCCGCCCGCAGGTACTCGTCGACGGCGGTGTCGATCTCGTACTTGCGCAGGCCGGGGCGGAAGCGCAGCCCCTGCACCTTCGGATGCCAGCGCAGCAGCCAGCGGTCCGCCTTGTCGCAGGCGATGCGCGTGCACTCGATGCGGGACTGCTGCCCCACGCCCACCCCCACCGCCTGCCCCCCGTACGCCACGCACACCGCGTTCGACTGGCAGTACTTCGCCACGATGGTGGCGAGGAGCAGGTCCAGCTCGGCCGCGGCCGGGAGCGTCTTCTCGCGGGTCACCACGTTGGCGAAGAGCTCGCGGCCGATGGGCGCCCGGTTGCGCTCCTGGCGGAAGCGCAGCCCGAAGAGCTCGTTGTGCTCCATCGGCGGCGGCTCGTAGTCGGCGTCGATGCGCAGGACCAGGTAGCGGCCGTTCTTCTTCCGCTTCAGGATCTCCAGCGCCTCGGGATCGTATCCCGGCGCGATGATCCCGTCGGACACCAGCCCCTGGATCACCCGCGCGGTGGGGACGTCCACGGGGTGGCTGACCGCGACGAAGTCACCGTAGGCGGCCACCCGGTCGCCGCTGCGGGCGCGGAGGTAGGCGGCGGCCAGCGGCGACAGCTCCGCGTCGCGCTCCACCAGGAACGCCTCGCGGAAGTCGTCCGGGAGATCGATCCCGATTCCCGCTCCGATGGGGTTGGTGTGCTTGAACGAGGTCGCCGCCGGGAGCCCGCTGACCGCGGCCAGCTCGCGCACCAGCTGCCACGCCTTCATGGCGTCCAGCAGGTTGATGTACCCCGGCTGGCCCTGCAGCGCCTCGAACGGGAGCCGCCCTTCCACCGCGGCCACCGCCGCCTGCTGCTGGTACGGATTCATCCCATACCGCAGACTGATCTCTTCGGCCATCGACCTCTTCGGGATTTGGATGCGGGGCGCCTTCGCGAACACCCATGACACGCGCCCACCGCCTCCGCCGGGCGCCGTCTTCGGAGACGCGGGCTCGGAGTCGTGGATGGCGCGTCATAGATTGGGAGCCGACAGGGCGCGGGACAAGTCCCCGAAGCATCCGTCGAGGGAATTCGGCCGCGAGACCATGGCTCCCAATCGGATCGTAGCGATCCGGCAGGAGGATATCTCGACGGACCCGATCCTCTCTACTTCGAAGCTACGGCGGGTATCCGGGGGCACTTCCGGAACACCGAGAAATTCATTATGTTTTCCGCCGTGTTCGACCATTCCCGCGTAGCTCAGTTGGTTAGAGCATCTGACTGTTAATCAGAGGGTCGTAGGTTCGAGTCCTACCGCGGGAGCTCATCTCAGGGCGTAAGCCCTTTCGCTACAAGAATCTCCCCAGGTCGCCGGCGACTTGGGGAGATTCGTTTTTGCTGCATCCTTCCCTCCCCTGCCCAATCGATTGCCCCGCGTTGTTCCGGCTGATCCCGACGAGCGCATCGGCCTGGATCGGGCGCCTACCCCGCCGCGGCGGCCGCCTGGAGCACCCGCACGAAGCTGGGCAGATCCCACCCCTTTCGTTCCGACACCTGGCCGTCCCCCACCTCCACCAGGCGCGGCACGCCGTCGCTCCGCACCGCCACGTCGATGCTGGCGAAGGGGGCGTCCAGGCGCTCCGCGACCTCGCGCACCAGCGCCGGCGGCGCAGCCCCGTCCCGCCCGAACACGCTCCGCCGCACGGCAAAGAATCGCTCCTCGCTGCCGTCGGCGTACTCCTCCACCGCCCGCAGGCACACGCCGCCCTCCAGCGATCCGCGGTACCGGGCGAGCAGGGCGACCACCTCCAGCACCTCGTCGGCGGAGCGGGCGATGGAGCCGCGGGTGGTGGTGAGCGACTTCACGAAGTCCTTCACGAAGTACGCGGGCCACGACAGCTCCGCCAGCACCCCGGGAAGGTCCGCCGGGTCCGCGACCACCACCGTCTCGGCGGTGAAGTCGCGGCACCGGTCCAGCCATCCCGGGAGGTGATGGCACCGCTCGTAGTCGGCGGCCGTGGTGACCATCTCCGCGCCCGCGGCCCTCACGCCCTCCTCCAGCGCCACGTAGGCCGGGACGCGCAGCATCCACCCGCGGTACAGCACGCGCCCGCCGTCCGGAAGAGCCGGCCGCACCGCGACACGGCCGGCGTCGAAGTCCTCCGACGACAGCAGCGCGCAGGCGAGACCGGCCGCTTCGGCCGCCGCGAGCTCCTCGGCGCAGCTCGCGTCGGGGGAGCGCCGGGAGAGGGGATCGCTGGGATACAGCGGCACGGCTGGCGTCATGAGAGCGGTGTCATGCCGCGGGACGTGATCTCGGGCGATGGATCAGCGGCACGTGCATCCGGCCTCGGCCCCCGTCACTCGGACCACACGGCCAGCTCGTTCCCGTTGGGATCGGCGAAATGGAACCGCCGTCCGCCGGGGAACGAGAAGATCTCCCGGACGATCGTGCCGCCGTGCGCCGTCACCCGCGCAAGCGTCGCCTCCAGGTCATCGGCGTAGATGACCACGAGCGCCGATCCCTCCGAGGCGGAGGAGCGCAGGGGCGCCCGGTAGAAGCCGCCGTCCACGCCGGCGCCCTGGAACGCGCAGTAGTCCGGGCCGTAATCCTCGAAGGTCCAGCCGAACACGGTGGAGTAGAACGCCTTGACTCCCTCCAGGTCGCCCGCGGGAAACTCGATGTAGTCGATGCGCCGATCGATGCCCATGTCACCTCGCTGGACGTGTGTCGGATGCGGGCCGCCTTCGTGGCCGCCCTTCAGGCCGTCGCCTGCTTTCCCACGACGCTCCCGATCCAGAGGGGGAGAAAGGGCGAGGTGCATCCTTTCGAGACCGGGTAGTCGCGGTAGAGCCCCAGCCTTTCCCCCAGCGCGACGCACCGGCTCCGCAGGCGCTCGTCCGCGATGCCGATCTGCGCCGCGCACCAGTTCATGTTCCACTGCGCCTTCTCCGGCGCCGTGGGCAGCTCCCGCTCGATGTGCTCCAGCAGCTCCTCGTTGAGCGCGTGGTTCTCCGCGCGGACCGACCGGGCCTGCATCGACCAGAACACCCGCTGCCTGAGCGTGGACGGATCGTCACGCCACCTGGCCGTCTCGTTCTTCAGCGCCGCCTTCTTCATGATTACGTTGGCGATCATCCAGTCCAGCAGCTGCGACTGCTCCTTCCCGTCGGCGGCCTCGAGGTCCGAGATCATCCGCTCGACGTAGGGGACGTCGACGGTCTTCAGCTCCAGGATGAGCAGGGAGAGCATCCGCGCGCTGAACCCGCCGCTCTTCCACAGGTACGCCGCCAGCTCCGCGTTCTTCCCCTGCTCCTTGGCGATCATCCGGATCTCGGTGTTGAGCCGGGTGGTTTCGAGCCGCTCCAGGAGGGCCCGTGCATCGGCGGCGGCGCTCATCGGGTTGTCCTTTCACGGCTCGGGGAGGATCGACGGGGGGAGATCGGAAGCGGGCCGTGCTCCGAGCGTGGGCGGTCAGCGATAGTCCCAGTGCACGACGGCGAAGGAGGCCAGCGTGATCCGCGGGTCGCCGAAGAGGAGGGCCGTGTGCAGCCACTCCGCCTGGGCCGCCCCCAGCTCCGCCTTCGCCGTCGGCGCGCCTCGCCTGGTCTGGAGGAAGGCGAAGTCGTCGCCGCGCCAGGCGAACACGTCCCAGCACCCGGCGTAGCGCTTGTTGGCCCGCCGCGCGACCCCGGCGAGCACCACGCGCGGATCCTCGTCCTCGATCACGCGGTTCCGCTGCTCGGCGCGGGGGACGTCGTCCCAGCGGGTGAGGTACTTCCACACCTCGCCCTTGGCGCTGTAGGTGTTCACCCATCGCCCGCTCCACCCCTCGCGCTCCAGGAGCCGCAGCACAGCGATCTCGGCGAACAGGTGCTCGCCCTCCAGCTCCACCATCCCCGCCGCCTTCTTGCCGAAGTCGTCCGCGAACGGCGCGCCCTCCCAGCGCGGCAGGCGCAGGTACACGCCGGCGACGTCGCCGATCATCCGGCCGCTGGGCATGTGGATGGGCACCTTGAGCGGGACCCGGTAGTCGCTGCGCTCGGCGTACGGCAGCAGTGCCTGCATCCAGGCCGGGGATTGAGCCTCTGACATGACCGGGGGTCGAGGGGGGACGGAGTGGTGGATCGGATGCGGCGAATCTACTCGGTGCAGGGAAGCGCGAAACCCGTACCCTCCCCTGACCGCCCGCCTCGCCCTTCCGCCGGATCGCTGTCACGCCAGCCTGGCGCCGGCCGCGGCAGCCGATTCCGGCGGGGCCGACGGGGCGATCCCCATCAGCGCCGGCTGAGCGCCACCGGGACCCCGTTCTCCACGCGCACCAGCCACGTCGTGTAGTCGTCGCGCTCCAGGAGGTACTGGGCGATGAACGTGGGCTCGCCGTTCTCCTTCGAGAAGACCAGCGTGTGCACCTCCCACCGGCGGCTTCCCCACCGGTCCAGGTACGGCTCCCGCGCGGTGGCCAGGAACGCCTCGATCCGCGCGAGCAGCCCGTCGAAGTCGCTCAGCTCGCGGACGGCCAGGGCCTCGCAGTCGGGATCGGGATGATCATCGTGGAAGTCGGCCAGGATGCAGAGCTCGTCGCCCCTGGGCGTCTCCCCGATCCAGACGCCCTCGCCGTTGACCAGGCGAAGACGCCCCAGCCGCGGATGATCCATCGTCGTGGTCCACATCCATTCCCCCGTGAAGACGTTCCCGGCGATCGACCGGGATCGCTGACCAGAAGATCAGCGCTCCCGACGGCGCGCGAGCGATCCGGCGTGATCGGCCTCCCCGCGGCGCGTGCCGGCCGCGTTCGTTCAGCCCGCGTCCGAGCCGCCTTCGATCGGGCCGCCGGCGCGCTTCAGCGCCAGCTCGAGCATCCTGGCCTCGGCGGGCGTCAGCGCCTCGCGCGTGGCGACCTCCGCCAGCAGCTCGGCGGCCCGGCCGTACTGGCCCGCGTGGAAGAGCCCGCGCGCCTCGTGACGCGCGGCGGCATCGTCGATGGCCTGGATGCGGAGCGGCGCCGGCGCCGCGGGCCCGCGCGCGGCCCAGGCGGACTCGAAAACCGCTTCCGCCCGCCGCACCCACGCCGCCAGCTCCTCCCATCCCGCCGGCGTCCTCTCCCACCAAGACAGCCTGCACGCCGCCGCCATGGCGCTGTGATGCGGCGACTGATGGAGCGCGACCTCGTAGTTCACCCCGTCCACGCCGAAGATGCCCGCCGGCGCGCCGATGACCAGCCTCAGCGCCGCCAGCTCCCCGGCCAGCCGCTCTAGCTCGCCCGGCGCGGCGCTCAGCCGATGCACCTCGACCGTCGGGACGAGCGGGTACGGGTGAGCCAGGCGCTCCACCGGCGACCGCAGCTTCTCCAGGTCCAGGTCCGACCGCCAGGAGCTGCGCACGAGAACCAGATCGTCCTCGTGGCCGCGGCGGCGCCGCCCGAACACGTCCCACGCCACGGGCGGCGTGAACGAGGGGAGGACCAGGTACTGGAACACGTGTCCGGCGGCCAGGCCGTCGACGAACGCGTGGTGGCGCAGCTTCGGCACGATGTCGTCCCACAATCGGCCGAACTCGCCAACCTGCTCTCGGTCCAATCGGCGCTCCCTGCGGGTGTGGGCTACGGGTGGACGACACAAGGGTCGGGCGCGCGGTGCCGCCGCGCAAGGCTGGCCATCGCCCCGGATCGGGGCGGCGGCGGCGCGAGGCTCCACGACGCGGCCATATCCACGAAAAGCGAACCCCGACAGACGCGGTCTGTCGGGGGTTTCGCTTTCCTCGGAACCATCACCGGCTCCCCTCGCGGGGGCCGGGAGAGGATCGCCCGAGGCTTGCGCAGGCAACCCACAGCAATGCCTGACGCCGGTAAGGAGACCGCCCGCGCGGAGCGAATGGCCGCGCGGGCGGTTTTCGTACCGGGCCGCGGCGTGCTCAGCAGAGGTTGGTCGAACAGGTCAGGCGCGTGTTGCAGCCGGGAACGCAGCCGGGCAGCTGCGTGATGGCGGCGGCGGCCTTCCCCTCGTGCCCGTTGATGGTGCCGGCCTGGGCGCTTTCCTCGCTGGTGTCGAACGAGGTCACGGTGAGCGCTTCCAGATCGAGCGAGAGCTTGCGGATCATCGGCTCCTCCTGTGGCTGGGAGATGCGCCATCCCACCGGTCGACGGGTTGGCTAGCGTATGCAGACAATAAATCAACAAACACGGTTCCGCAACGCCAGGGTGTGTCGCAGTCGAGCCGTTCGCGCGGAGCCCAGCGCAGGGCACGCAGCACCGTGGTTCACGAGTCCCGCATCCGCGTCCCCGGGGGGTGCGGGCCGCGTGAGGAATCCGAAGCCGTGTCGCACAGTGGACGGATATCATCCGTTCCCGATTCGCGGGCACGGCGCGTGCACCCCGGCGCGGCCCCCAAGGACCGGCGCGCGGCCGGGGATGCAAGCAGCGGCGAAAGAGGCAAACCGATGGACACCATGACGATGGGCGAGACCAGCAGCCGCCGGGCGTTCCGGCCCGAGATGGCGGACCGGGTGGGCGCGGGCGCCGAGACGCCGGGGTGGGACCTGGCCACCGAGCGGCGCATCGACGACGGGAAGACGCTGGCGAAGGGGCTGGGGTGGTTCAGCCTGGGGCTGGGGCTGGCGGAGGTGGTGGCGCCGGGGAAGCTGGCGCGGTGGCTGGGGATGGAGGGGACCGAGCCGCTCCTGCGCGCCTACGGCGTCCGCGAGATCGCCACGGGGCTGGGGATCCTCTCGCGCCGCGAGCCCACCGAGTGGGTGTGGGGGCGCGTGGCCGGCGACTTCCTGGACCTGGCGACGCTGACGCCCGGGCTGAGCGCGGACAACCCCAACCGCAAGAACGTGGTGACCGCCATGGCGGCGGTGGCCGGGGTGACGGTGCTGGACGTGCTGGCCGGCAGGCAGCTGAGCGCCAGCCAGCGGTGACTGGGGTGGTGGTGGACGTTCGGGGATCAGGGGGCGGCCGCCTCACGAAGGGAGGCGGCCGCCGGCCGGACGGGATGGACCAAACTGCGAGTGAGGAGAGTTACCAATGAAGGCGCTTACCTGGCACGGCCGCTCGGACATCCGGTGCGACGACGTCCCCGAGCCGAGCATCGTGGACCCCACCGACGCCATCGTGCGGATCACGTCCACCGCCATCTGCGGATCGGACCTGCACCTGTACGACGGCTTCAACCCGTTCATGGAGGCGGGCGACATCCTGGGGCACGAGCCGATGGGGATCGTGGAGGAGGTGGGCTCGGCCGTGAAGCGCGTCAAGAAGGGGGACCGGGTGGTGGTCCCCTTCACCATCTCGTGCGGCTCCTGCTGGTTCTGCCAGAACACCCTCTACTCGGTCTGCGAGAACACCAACCGCAACGCGGAGCTCGCGAAGAAGACCATGGGCCACACCACGGCGGGGCTCTTCGGCTACTCGCACCTGACGGGCGGGTACGCGGGCGGGCAGGCGCAGTACCTCCGCGTCCCGTACGCGGACGTGGGCCCGCTGGTGATCGACTCCGACCTCCCCGACGAGCAGGTGCTCTTCCTCTCCGACATCTTCCCCACGGGGTGGATGGCGGCCGAGAACGCCGAGATCCAGCCGGGCGACACGGTGGCGGTGTGGGGGTGCGGGCCCGTGGGCCAGTTCTGCATCCAGAGCGCGTGGATGATGGGCGCCGGGCGCGTCATCGCCATCGACAACGTCCCGGAGCGGCTGGCGATGGCGGAGAAGCACGGCCGCGCGGAGACCGTCAACTTCAAGGAGGTCGGCGTCTACGACCGGCTGATGGAGATGACGGGGGGGCGCGGCCCGGACCGCTGCATCGACGCGGTGGGCGCCGAGGCGCACTCCACGGGAAGCCTGGACGCGCTGTACGACAAGGCCAAGACCATGCTGATGCAGGAGACCGACCGGCCGCACGTGCTGCGCGAGGCCATCATGTGCTGCCGTCCGGGCGGGACCATCTCCATGCCGGGCGTCTACCTGGGGATCGTGGACAAGATCCCCATGGGCGCCTTCATGAACAAGGGCCTCACGCTCAAGACGGGGCAGACGCACGTCCCCCTCTACCACGAGCAGCTGCTGCGGCGCGTGGAGTCGGGCGAGATCGACCCGTCGTTCGTCATCACCCACACCGTCCCCATCGACAAGGGCCCGGAGATGTACAAGACGTTCCGGGACAAGGAAGACGGCTGCATCAAGGTCGTCCTCAAGCCCTGGGACTGATCGACGGCGCCTGATCGACGGCGATCGATCGGCATCACGCCGAAAAGCGGAGGAGCAGGGGACGGATCAACGTCCCCTGCTCCTCCGCTTTGCATTCCCACCCATCCTCTCCCGGATCGTCATCCCTGGCACCGGATTCCGCATACAACCGGCATCTCCCGAATGTCATACTGAGGCCGGTCACGCCAAAACCGTCGTCGACACAAGCTTTCGCGGGCCGAAGGATCTATAGCCGCGGTCGCGACATAACCGGCCTGTGCGGCCGCGGTGGTTGCAGCCCAGGCAGTCTCGCCGCTGCCGCGCCCAGGCTTCGCTGCTGCGTCGGCTGGATCTCGCGGCCCTGCCGTCACTTGCGCGGGGGTGAGCTCCGCCCGGCCGGGCCTCAGAATGACAGCTTTACGGTCACGGATCATTCGAATCCATCTCACGGCGAGAGCCCCATTCGCGCCTCCAGCTCCTCGATGCGGCTGCGGCTGACCTTGAGCTTCACGCCGCTCTTCAGCCGCACGGCGTAGTCGCCGCCGGCGGCGCGGAGCAGCGTCTCCACCAGGTCCAGGCGGACGATGGCCGAGCGGTGGATGCGGAAGAAGCGGTCGGGGTCCAGCCGCTCCTCCAGCGTCTGCATCCGCTCGCGGATCAGGTACGTCTTCTCGGCCGCGTGGATCTCGGCGTACGGGCCGCTGGCGGTGATGAAGTCGATCTCCGCCACCGGCACAACGCGCACCTGCCCCCGCATCTCCACCGCGATCCGCTCCAGGAACTCCGGCTTCGACCACGCGGACGGCGCCGCCGGTTCGGGAGACGGGCCGGCCGGAGCGGCGGAAGGGGCGCCCTGGAGGACGGCGAGGAGCTGGTTCGACAGCCGCCCCACCTCCTCCAGCTCGATCATCCGCCGCGCGCGCCGGAACGCCTGCTCGAAGCGCTCGTCGTCGAACGGCTTCACGAGATAGTCGAGCGCCGCCAGCTCGAACGCCTTGAGCGCGTGCTGGTCGTACGCCGTCACGAAGATCACCGCCGGCATCGCCTCCGCGCCGATCTCGCGGACCACCTCCAGCCCCGTCTTCCCCGGCATCTGCACGTCCAGGAAGACCAGGTCCGGGCGCAGCTCCCGGATGGCGGCGACGGCGGCGTCCCCGTCCTCCGCCTCGCCGGCGACGTCGACGCCGCTCTCGGCCATCAGCAGGTCGCGGAGGCGCTGGCGGGCCAGGGGCTCGTCGTCCACCAGCAGCACGCGGACGGGTCGGGCAGGGCTCATGGCGCTCCGGGGGCCGGGGGGGCGATGCCGGCCGCGTGCAGGTCGGCGCGGGTGTGGTAGGGGAGCGCGACCTCGGCCCGCGTGCCGCCGCCCTCCGCCGCGTCCAGCGAAAGGCTCGCCGCGTCGCCGTACAGCTCCTCCAGCCGGGCGCGCGTGTTCCGCAATCCCACGCCGTCCGACGCGCCGGCGGCGGGGCCGGGGCCGTTGTCCACCACGCGCAGCAGCACGCGCTTGCCCCGGCGCCCGGCGGTGATCTCGATCTTCCCCGTGCCGCCGATCCTGCTCACGCCGTGCTTGATGGCGTTCTCCACCAGCGGCTGCAGCACCAGGCTGGGAACCAGCGCGCCCGCCGCGGCGCCCTCCATCCGGATCTCCAGCTCCAGCTTGCCCTGGAAGCGGATCTGCATGATCTCCAGGTACCGCTCCGTCACCTTCATCTCCTCCTCCAGCGGCACCTCCTGCTCTCCCGCGCCCTCCAGGTTGTGGCGCAGCAGCTCGGAGAGGCGCGAGATCATCTTCCGCACGCCGCGCGGGTCGCGCTCCACCAGCGCGGAGACGGCGTGCAGCGTGTTGAACAGGAAGTGCGGGTCCAGCTGCGTGCGGAGCGCGGAGAGGCGCGCCTCGGCCAGCTGCGCCTGGAGCTGCGCGGCGTGGGCCTGCAGCCGCGCGGTCTCCTCCACGCGGCCGCGGTAGCGCAGGAAGTAGTCGCGCGCGAACCCCGCCGCCAGCACGGCGATGTAGACGATCAGCTCGTTCAGGTACCAGAGCCGCACGATCCCCATCAGCGGGCCGGGGAGGGAGCCCGGCGGCGGCCCCCGGCGGCGCGGCGTGAAGAACACGTCGAAGCGCAGCCAGGTGGTGACGGAGTCCACGAAGATGGAGACCACGATCCCCACGCCCAGGAAGAGAAGGACGCGCGAGAGCCAGCGCGAGCGCTCGATGCCGTAGCGGCTGCTGAGGAGGAAGACGAAGGGCGTGACCAGCGCCCACAGGTACGACTCGATGAACGCCAGCGCGATGGGCGCCGAGGCGATGTTGGGCTGCAGCCCGCGCCCGCGCGGATCCAGCAGCGCGTTGGCGGCGGTGAGCACGGCCATGAACGTCCAGAACGCGAATATCAGCAGCAGCTCCGCCCGCCCGAGCCGCAGCCGATCCCCCGCGTCCCCTCCACCGGCCGCCTGAGTCGCTTCCACCCGCATCCATCCTCGCTGAAAATCAATCCGCCCGATCAAACGGGCGAAGGATACCGGTCCGACACGCCGCCCGGCCATCCCCCGCGTCACGAACCGCACCACCGCGACCACCAGATGCACCCACGCGGCACCGGGAGCATTCGATCGAGATCCCGCGATCCCGATCCTCCGCGCATCGTCGTGAATCGACGATCCACTTCCCTCTCGTGCCTGCAACGATGCAACTCGTTACGCCGTAGTGCATCTCGTGACTCCAGGGGCATCGTCCACCCACGATGCTCGTTATCCTCCGTGAGCATATCGACTGGGAGAGACCGGTTTGGAACGGATAGATGAGGGAGGAAACGATGGATGAAAGACGTGTGGACCAGGGGATCCGCCGCCCTCCGCGAACGCCGAGGCGCGCCGACCTGCGGACGCTGCTGCGCTCCCGCGCCGTGCAGGCGACGCTCCTCGCCACCGCCGCCGTCAACGGGGTCGCCGTCCTCACGCGCGATCCGCAAGCGGCCGAGCGCGCGCCGATCCGGGTGGTCGGCGCCACCGTCACGCGGCCGGACTCGGCCCGGCCCGTCGCGCCGGATTCGGGCGTGGAGAGAGACAGCCTGGCGGCGGCGTATCGCGCGCGGGGATTCCACGTGCCGGACGAGCTGGCGGCGGAGATCGTGGAGGCGGCGGATCGGTACGGGATCGAGCCGGAGCTGGCGTTCGGGTTGGTGGCGACGGAGAGCGAGTTCAAGCCCACCGCGCTGAGCCCCGTCGGCGCCATCGGCCTCGCGCAGCTGATGCCGGCCACCGCGCGCCTGATCCGGCCCGGGACGACGGGGAGCGACCTGCGCGATCCGGAGATCAACCTGAGCCTGGGATTCCGCTTCCTGCGCGACCTGCTGGTGAAGTACGAAGGCGACACGGAGCTGGCGCTGCTGGCCTACAACCGCGGCCCCGGCGTCGTGGACCGCATCCTGGCGCGCGGCGGCGACCCCGACAACGGCTACGCCGACAAGGTGCTGGGACGGGACTGATCCCGATCGATCGATACACTCGCGCGGAGTGGGAGAGGCGATTAGCTTGCTCCCGCTTCCGCGCGAGCCCGTCTCTGCCGCGGATGGCACGCTTCGCCTCCCACGCAAATCCCCGATAGGATCAGCGTCCTCTGCCTTCGCGGAGACGCCGCCGCGCGATCGGCTTTCCGCTGCACGCGGGGGCGACGCGCGCGCACGCGATCCGGGATGATCCGTGTCGAAGCGAAGCTTCCGTCCTGACCGCACCGTCCCGATCGTCCCGTCAGCCCCCCTCTCTTTCTCCCGGCATCCCGAAATGGAGATCTCCATGCGCGTCCCCACCACGCTCGCCTGTCTCGCCGCCGGCTGCCTGCTCGCCCTGCCGGCGGGAGCCGCGTCCGCGCAGGTGGTTCCGGCGGATTCATCGCCCCCGGCTCCCATCGGGGCTCCCGTCGCGGCACCGAAGCCCGCCGGGCCCATCGTGCGGCGGTGGGGGTTCGACCTGATCACCGGCGCCATCGACGGCGTGGCGGCGGAGAACGCGGGAACGGGGAGCCGGCTGTGGGGCGCGCAATTCTCCCTGGGGATCACCGCCTACCGGGTGCTCACCGTGAGCGGCGACTTCGGGATCGTGGGGATGAGCGACGAGGCCCGGTTCAGCCAGGAGACCAACCAGGGCGAGCGGTCGTCCGGCGTGGCGGCGGGGATGGCGACGCTGGCGGTGGGGCTGCGCACCCCTCCGGTCGGCGCGCGGAACGTGGCCGTCTCCGCCGGGGTCAGCGCGGGCGCCAGCTGGCTGGACGTGAACCGCACCATCACGCAGTGCATCGACTGCCACGGCGAGGACGTGCAGATCCGCGCCGGGGAGTTCGTGGAGCCCGGCCTGCACGTCACCTCCGGCCGCCGCGGGATCAGCGCGCGCTACCGCATGTACGGCGGCGCCTCCGACGTCCAGGACGCGCTGATGATCGGGCTGACGGGAACGTTCTGATCCTCCGCGGTCCCGAGCGGATGGATCGACATCGACCGGGACGGACGGCACGATGAACGAGGGGGCCGGCGAGCGATCGCCGGCCCCTTTCGCGTTCCCGCCATCCGGCGCCGAAACGCGTTCGTGTCGGCATCGGTGCAGTTCGGAACATCCACGTGCATCTCGTCCGCGAAGGGGGTCCATCGCCCTCCGCGCCCGTGTATCCTCCCATCGTCGCTCATGACGAGCGGCGCCAGGACGTTCCACAACCGAGAGATACAGACGATGAGCAAGACTTCTCGCTTCTTCGCCGCCGGCGCCGCGCTGGGCGCCGCCCTCCTGCTGACCGACCCGTCCGCCGCGCAGCAGGGGCAGCGGGGCGATCACCAGGGCCACCGCCAGGAGCAGGGGCAGCGCGGCCGCCGCGATCCGGGGCAGATGCTGGACCGGCGCGTCGCCCAGCTCACCGAGCGGCTGAGCCTGAGCCAGCAGCAGGCCGCGCAGGTCCGCTCCATCCTGCAGGAGGAGCGCACCCAGATGCAGGCGCTCCGCCCCAGCCGCGGCGAGGGCCGCGCGCAGGGCCAGGCGCGCCCGCAGGGGCAGGCCCGTCCCCAGAACGGCGAGCGCCGCGGCCCCCCGGCCGAATTCGTCGCCCTCCGCCAGCGCACCGAGCAGCGCATCGAGGCCGTGCTGAACGAGAGCCAGCGCGGGAAGTACCGTGAGCTTCGCCAGGAGTTCGCCCGGCGTCAGGGCGAGCGCGGCGAGCGGGGTGAGCGTGGCGAGGGCCGCCGCGACGGCCAGCGCCCCGCGGCGCGCAGCTGATCCGGCGGTCGGACCGGAGATGAAGAACGCCCTGCCCCGCTCTCGGTGAGCGGGGCAGGGCGTTTCCAGTCGATCGACCGCGGGGATTCCGGCGGGGCGGATCGACCGAGGACGGAGGGCGGCCGATCTGGTTCGTGTCGGCTCCGGTGCAGTTCGGAACATCCAGGTGCAGCTGGTCCGCGGAGGGGGTCCGGTGGGCGGAGGGCGGGTTTATCGTCATCGCGGGCGGCAGGGGCCGCCGGCAGACAAGCAGAATCCCGAGGACGTCATGAACAAGATCCGAATCACCGCCACGGCCGCCGTGCTCACGCTGCTCATCGCCGGCTTCTGGCTCTTCCGCCAGGCCGACGCCGCCGAGACCCCGGCGTACCGCTTCGCCGCCGTCGAGCGGGGGAGCCTGGAGGCCGCCGTCTCGGCCACCGGCACGCTGGGCGCCGTGACCACCGTGCAGGTGGGCACCCAGGTGTCGGGGCAGGTCTCCGCCATCTACGTGGACTTCAACGACCGCGTGCGGAAGGGGCAGCTGGTCGCCCGCATCGACCCCACGCTGCAGGAGCAGAGCGTCCGCGACGCGCAGGCCCAGGTGGAGCGCGCCCAGGCCGAGCTGGCCAAGGCCCAGGCCGACTTCGCGCGCAACCAGATGCTGCACGAGCGCAAGGTGGTCACCGACGCCGAGTTCGGCGCCATCCAGTCCACCCTGGCCGTCGCCCGCGCCTCCGTGAAGAGCGCCCAGGTCACGCTGGACCGCGCGCGGCAGAACCTGGCCTACACCTCCATCTACGCCCCCATCGACGGGATCGTGGTGGAGCGCAACGTGGACGTGGGGCAGACGGTGGCCGCCTCGCTCTCCGCCCCGCAGCTCTTCCTGATCG